>MDTG01281274.1_pt1 | contig 11563 bp, 15 predicted proteins | sample 811421 | NCBI WGS metagenome assembly MDTG01 (sample SAMN05326645, study PRJNA326480) | marine metagenome | isolation source: seawater | place: Pacific Ocean: South East | collected 2011
AAAGTTCATTTAAATTTTAAAGGAACAGTTCTATATTCAAAAATAATTTCAAAACATATTTTAAAAATTTATGAAAATTAAACTAAGAATAGGTGTATTGGGAGTAGGACATATTGCTGAACATTTTCATATACCTGCAATCAATAGAAATAAAAATATCGAACTCGTAGCCATATGTGATGTAAATAAAAGAAGAGTATCAAAAATAAGAAAAAAATTTAAAGTTAAAAAAACATACTTTGAGTTTAATAAAATGCTTTTAAAAGAAAATTTAGATGCTGTACTAATATCTACTCCACCTAAGAACCACAAAAAAGATATCTTTAATGCAGTAAAAAATAAGGTAAATATATTGGTTGAAAAACCTTTTGTAAAAAACTTAAAAGATTTTAAAGATTTAAAGAAAAACTTTAATTCATATAAACAGCATGTTCAATGTGCACTTCATCAAAGATACAGACCAATCTCTATTGCAGCAAAATCAATCATCGAAAAAAAAATTCTAGGCGAATTGTATTTTATTAATATTATACATAGATCATTTAGAGGCATACCAATGCACAGTAAGGTATTTTCGAAAAAAATTTTAAGCGGCGGTGGTCCACTCATAGATTTAGGTTCACACTATTTTGATCTCTTAAGTTGGATCCTAGATTTCCCTAAAATTAATAATTCACACTGTACTTTGTTCAAAGAGATATTTAAAAATAATAATTCTAAAAAACATCTACCTTTTAATTATTTTGATAATGAAGAAATGGCTGTTGGAAATATGAAATTAAAAAATAAAATTTTAGTAAACTTTGAGTTAGGATATGCAAATAACCTTAGTAATGAAAAAATTAAGATAGAATTTTTTGGGACCAAAGGTTCATATACTTGGCCTAATGAAAATTATCAAATATTAAGAAAGAATAAATTATTCAAAAAAAGATTCAATTTGGAAAAAGGTTTAGCTAGTGATAAACAAATTGGTGCATTCTGCAAAAATATTATCTTAAAAAAAAATTCTAATAGAAATTTAAAACAATATGAGTATATAGTAAAATTAATCGATAACCTTTATGAAAAATCAAAAAAAAATTAAATTTTACAAAAAAAAAATAATAAAAGACGGTTATGTAATTTTAAGAAATGTAATTTCAAAAAATGAATGCGATAAACTTAAATTGATAAGTAAAGATTTATATCATAGATTTAAAAAGAAAAATAAAGTCAAAAATTCATTAGAACAAACAGTCTATAATTTACACAATAAAAATAAGAAATTTTTAAAATATTTATGTTTTAAAAAGACTTTCAAAATAGTTGAAGAAGTTTTGTCTGAAGGATCTTATGATAACAATTGTGAAATTATTTTAAGACAAACAGCTTTGAGAAACCCACTAAAAGGTCATGCTCAACAATTACACAATGATACTAGAATATCAGGATGTAATTTTCCTTTGGTATTGCATATAATTTACATGTTAGATGATTTCACAAAAAAAAATGGAGCCACAAGAGTCGTTCCCAAAAGCCACTTAAGAAATGATTTTGCTAAAATGAAGAAAAAATATAAATCAGAAATTAGCCTCACAGGTAAAAAGGGTGATGCTATAATATTTAACGCCTCAACATGGCATGGCAGTTCTGAAAAAAAAGTTGATATTGATAGATGGGGTATGATTTTTAGCTATTCGAGATGGTTTTTAAAACCAGATTTTAATTTTTGTGAGAATACTCCAAAAGGACTTTATAAAAAACTCACATTAGAACAAAAAAAACTCTTCGGGTTTTACCACAACCCTCCAATAGATGAATTCACTAGATCTTCAAGTCGTTCAAAAATAAGCCTTAAACCGAGTAATTATAGATTGCCGAATTGATAAATTTTAAAATTAAAAAGCTTGGTAAAGAAAAAAAACTTTTTAAAATATTTCTTAAAGATTATTTAATTGAAATTAATCAAGATGATAAAAAAATTATAAAAAAAAAGATTAGCAATATTCTTAGTAATATAAAGAAAAATAAATTTTATTTATTTTATAAAAAAGAAAAAGTTGGATTTATAATTTATAGTGTCTTTAAAAATGTAGAAAATAATAAAGTTTGTATAATAAATGATTTTTTTATACATAAAAAATTTAGAAAAGAAAATTTTGGATATATTTTTATTAAATATTTATTAAACAAAGGAAAACTTCGAGGAATAAAAGAATTTAGAATTGAAATTATTAAAAAAAATTTTAAAGTGTTAAAATTTTGGAAAAAATTCAAATTGATTGATAAAAGCAAGGTTTATACCTTAAGTCATAAATGATTTTTATTACTCAACCAACATACATGCCATGGATAGGTTACTTTTCTTTTCTTTTAAAAAGTAAAAAAATAATATTTTTGGATGATGTACAATTTTCAAGAAGATCATGGCAACAAAGAAATAAAATATATAAAGAAAATTCATTTCAATATCTTACAGTTCCTGTAAAAAAAGCTGGTTATTATAAAAATAATTTGAATGAAATCCTTATTAATAAAAAAGAATTTTATGATGAACATCTTAAAACAATAAAACATACATATCGTAAATCAAAATTTTTTGATTTTATTTTTACTGAATTATTATCCTTAAAAGACCAAATTAAACAAAAAGAATATTTATGTGATATAAATATCTTAATTATTCTTAAAATCATTGATATTTTAAATTTAAAGATAAATTATCACAAATCCTCTGAATTTAACTTAAATGGTAAAAAATCATCAAAATTAATTGCTATATGTAATTACTTAAAAGAGGGAAATCTTTTGAGCAACGAGGGCACAAAAGAATATATTGCTGAAGATATTAATCTTTTTGATAAAAATAAAATTAAAGTACATTTATATAAGTATGAGGTAATAAAGTATGAACAAATTGGGAAAAAATTTATTCCATATTTATCAATAATAGATTTACTTTTTAATTTGGGGCCAAAATCTACAGAAATAATTTTAAAAGGATTAAAACCAATTAATAATTGAATATTATTTATAAATTTTTTTCGCCAATTTAGATATTTTGGTGTCTTGTTCGTATATATCTTTAATTAGTTTAGCAGTTTTATGATAATCAACTTGTATTGCTAATCTTACAATATTCATCCAATTCTTATTGTTTTTTGATCGAATATTCTCAATTTTATCAAGTATATTCAGGGATTTTTTTATCTTTTTATTTACATCCATAATTTCAAATTTTTTTATATTTCTACTTTATCAGTTGAAACAATTAAAAGAAAGCTTTGATTATAAATTTTTGGTAAAAAAAATATTTAAAAAATTATTAAGTAAATCTGTATAAAAATCAAAGATTTTAATCTTTATCAAATTTTAATCACTCCTTTTAAATATTGGATCTTTTTTTTTTTGACTCTGGATAAATAAATTTTTTGAAATAATTCTTTTGATTTATTCAAAGGACTTTCATGTGTAATCAATTGCTTAAAATCACTTGAATACTTGATGAGAAATTTTTCTGCGTTATTCCAATTGCTATTAATTATCTTAAATGTTGAATTCCAAACACCTTGTATTGATAACTCTTTTCTTAAAATTATATTATAATTTTCTTTTAATAATTTTGTATCATTATAAACATTTCCATAAACAATAAATTTTCCCTCTGGTTTAAGATGTTTAATTAATAAATTGAGTAAATTTGGACTACCCACAGAATCTATTATACAGTCAAATTTTTTATCAAAACTAATATCTCTTTTTTTCTCAACATCCAAAAAAATTAATTTTTTTGCAAATTTAGATGCTTTTCTTAATTTAAATTTATTCCTATCTAAAATTGTAACTTTAAATTTTTTTCTAAATAAGATTCTTAAAATTATTTGAGAAATAAAACCAGCACCAATTATTAAAATATTTTTCTTGTTTATATTAATTTTGTCAATCACATTAAATGCAACTGCAGTTGGTTCTTGAATGGAGGCTAATTTTAAATTTAAATTTTTTTTGATTTTATATAGATTCCATTCATAAACATCTAAATACTCACAAAAAGCTCCATTTTCTCTCGAACCTAAATAAGAATAGTGTTCACATAAATTATATTTTCCTTTTTTTTCAAGATCTAAATTAATTTTTTTTTTTGGTATCAAGGGGTAAGCTGTTACCCTGTCTCCAGATTTAAATTTTGTTACACTTTTTCCAGTTTTCTCAACAATTCCTGAAAATTCATGACCTAAAATTATTGGATAAAAATAAGATTTATTTTCAAATGCACGAGGAATATCAGAAGCACATATCCCTGAGTATTTAATTTTTATTCTGCATTTGTTTTTATCAATTTTTTTTGGCAAATTAATTTTTCTGTATTGAAAAATTTTATTTTTTACTAAAAAAAGACCTAACACTTTATCAACTCACCGTTTTTAAAAAAAAAATTTTTATAATAAATATACTGATTCAAATCAAAAAAGTCTCCCAAGTTTATCCACTGATCCACTTCAAAAAATGTAACTTTGTATTTCAGATTAATCAAATTATTAATATTATTTGCAATGTAGAATTCACCATTGACCCTTTGTTTTTTTTTGATAGCCAATTCATGAGAAATAATAAAATTTTCCATATTTTTGAACCAAAATGTCCCTATAACCATTAGATCGTTCCATGGTTGATTTGAAATTGTTTTTTTTTCAACAATTTTCAAAACTTTTTTTGTTCTTTTGTTAATTTTGCAATAAGCAAATTTATTATAGTTTTTTACTATTCTCGATTTCAACTTATATACAAAAATTACAACATCAGAATCTAGGCATTTTAGAAAATTTTTATGAGAATATTTCATAATATAATCACAAGAATGTATTAATCCATTTTTTTTTAAATTAATTGAATTTTTTAATTTATATATTGTGTCTGACTGGCCCTCAGTATTTTTATTCAATAAGTGAGTACTTATTTTCTCTCTTTTAAATATTTTATTAATAACCAAATTTTTATGATAAATATTTTTTTTTAGTACTGCAATTTTGCTAACTGAATTTGGTAATGATTTAATTGATTTTTCAAATATTGTTTCATTATCAACTAAGATGAATGGCTTAATTGTTCTAAAATTTTTTTTTTTATATCTCCTCCCATGCCCAGCCATAGGAATAAATATATAATCAAGTTGACTTTTACTCACCATATTTAAAATATTCTCTCCAGGAAATAAATTCTTCATAATCTTTTGGTGTTCCTAATGAAATAAAATTTTTTACTTCAAAATTTAAGATAGTTTTTTTATCTTTTATTAGAAAAATATATGGTAGAGACATATATAACTCTTTATATCTTTTTTTTAAGATTTTTGAATCAAGTGTTTTTTGAGAATATTCTCTAAATAATTTATTTGATGAAAAGTAATGTATGCCTGTTGCTGCCGTTTCTAAATAAGGTTTTTTAGTAAATGATTTTTTTTCACTGATTTTTTTTATTAACTCATTTTGAGTTTTTAAATAACAATATAAGGTTCCACTAAATGAACTAGGGTGAAAATTTTTAAATGTTATAATAGAACTATCATAACCTTTGCAGATTCTTTTGAATTTTGTATAATCCCAATTAACCAAAAAATCACAATAAGTTACTATCACCTCAGAATCTTTACTAATATTTGTTGCTTGTAATGCAGAATATACTGGTCCTTTATTATGATCATTCACTATATATAAGTAAATATTTTTTTTTAAATTCAAAAAAATTTTTTTTAGATTTGGTAAATTTTTAGATTGAGATTCGCTATATACTAAATGAAAATTATCATTGTCATCAAATTGATTTAAAACTTGCTCAAGAACAAATGAATTTCCAATAGGTAATAAAAATTTTGGGCCATCATATCCTTCTTTTTTAAATCTTTTTGATTTGCCAGCTAAGGTAACAATAACATCCATCTAAATCTGAACTTTTTTCCAATATTCAATAGATTTTTTTACATCAGCTCTTAAATTTTTATCTATAGGGTCTCTTTCTTTAAAAGAAAGCTCTAAAGCAAATTCAATTTTTGAATGATATTCTTTATCAATTAATGAAAAAAATTTTTTTCTGTCAATAATTCCACTCTTATTGTTTTTTTTTGTAAACGGTAAATGATTAAAATTATTCTTAATCACTTGTTTCAAATGTATTACGGGGCTAATCTTATGAAATTGTTTTAACCACTCATAAGGATTGTAATCGTTTGGATTTTTTGAATTTATATCACCATGGCCAACATCTAAACACAAATAGAATGGACAAGAGGCATTTTCATTTAATAAATTGTTAATTAATTTTGTCTTTTTAATTGTTTCTCCGAACTCTCTAGAAATTGACATTGGTTCCCATATTAAACCTTTCAGATTTATCTTATAAGCGTACTCAGAAAGAATTTTCCAATTTTTAATTAGTCTATTTTTTAAAATTGATTTATATTCTTTAGCTTCATAGAAGCTTATTATACCTAAGTGACTTCCGGAATAATTAGCACCAAGATCTTTTGAAATTTTAAAAAAATTTTTGAACCAATTTATCCAAAACTTTTGAATTTCTTTGTCGGGATGTGCAAGATGATTTAGTCTTGTAAAACCTCCTGTAAGAGTGCTATTAACTTCAACATTATACTTAGCCATTAACTTTTCAATGTTAATGACATTTTTTTTTATTAACGAATTATCTAAGTTTAACATCAAAAAATCTGAAGTCAGCTGAACAAAGCGTATATTCAAATAATTTGATAAAAAATCAAAAAATTTTTCATTATTTGTGAACCTATTAAGTGCGAAACCCGAATTTACAGATAATTTCAAATTCTGATTTTTCATTAAACTTTATCGATAGCCTCTTTTACTTCTGTTACTGCATCTTCTAATGATACATCTTTCCTAAATAAACCGCTTGAACCTAAAACCAAAATTTCTGCACCGTTTCTCACAAATTCAGGAATAGTTTTTGGATTAACATTTCCATCAACTGTTATGGAAATATTTAGATTATATTTATTTATCAAATTTTTTAATTTTTCAATTTTTTTAATTATTTGAGGTATAAGTTTTTGAGACATAAATCCAGGGTTAACCGTCAGTACCAAAACATTATCAATATCCTCAAGAATATATTCTAGATTTTCAAGAGGTGTCGCGGGAGAAAGAGCAATAGCAACTTTAGAGTGGTTTTTAATTTGAATTATGTCTTTATGTAAATTTTTTGATGTTTCTTGATGAATTGTAAAAATATCGTCCTTTTTTAGTGAAAATCTATCAAATATTCTCATGGGCTCCTCTACCATTAAATGATAGTGGCTTTTTAATTTAGTATAATCCCTCACAACATTTATTATTGAAGATCCCATCGTAAAATCTGATGCATAATTACCATCGATAATGTCATAGTGGATATAATCAACACCTATTCTCTCCAATTCATCAATTTGTTTTTTTAGCTCTAACCAATTAGCACACATTATTGATGCAGATAATCTAATGTTTTTTGTCATATTTATGGATTTATAATTACTTTTAAACTATTTCCAGATTTAAATTTTTTAAATGCTGCCGCATAATTTTTTATACTATACTTATCTGTTATTATTTTTGAAAGATCAATCTTTTTATTAACTATAAGTTTTGCAGCACTTATTAAATTTTTTTTTGTGCAACCATGTGAGCCAACTATTTTAAGCTGTTTGTAATGAATTATATTTGTATCCAAATTTACTTTAACTTTTTTTTTTTTGTTTTTTAAACCAGAAAAAAAATTTACCGTTCCTCCATCTCTTATTAAATCTAAAATTTCTTGTTGAGCTTTTGGTGAATTACAAGCAACAAATCCATAATCAATTTGTTCTTTTTTACCTAAATTTTTGTTAAGTTGTTTTTTGAAATTGTTTAAATTTAATTTAATCAGTTTTTTATTTTTAAATCCTAAATTTAATCTTTTCTTGTTACCATCAACTAAAAATACCTTTTTAGAGCCATAGTAAATTGAAAGTTTAGCAATAAGGTAGCCAATTGGACCTGCACCAAAAATAATTACATTTTTATCTGCTCTAAATGACATTCTTTCAAATCCATTTAAACAACAAGCTAAAGGTTCACTTAATGAAGCTAGATTATAATCTATCTTTTTTTTAGTAATAAAATTTGGAACTTTATTAAAATATTTTTTTTCAATGCTTAAAAATTTTTGAAAACCTCCATCAATTTCATGCCCTAAAGCAAAGTCTTTTTTAAAATCAACAGGAATATCAGCGCCAAGAATTACATTTTTGTTTGAAACTTTCTTATTGTGCTCAATAATTTTGCCAGATATTTCATGTCCAATTACTGTTCCACTTTTTACTCTTGAATTGCCAAAATCTAAAAGCTTTAGATCACTACCACAAATTCCACAACTTTTAACTTCAATCAATATTTCATTTTTTTTTGTTGTTATCTTATCTTTAAATAAATTTAATCTTCTGTTTTTATAAATAAGTTTTGTATTAATCATAAATCCTCAAAGATAAAATAAAATAAAGTATAATTAAAAGATTAAAAGGAACTAAATAAAAAGATTTATATTTATTAAATAGATAGTAAATAAATTTAATAGATGAATACATATACTTATTTTTGCTTGATATTTTATTCACAATAAAAATTTCATCTTTATTTAAATAATAAATTATAGGCGCGTAATATAGATAATGTAATAAAAACAAAGTTATTCTATTTTGAAACATTTTTAGATCTAATCCAATACCATTTATTGAAAATAAAATTATTATTATCTCAATTATCATTAAAATATAAATATTCAAAAATTTATTATAAAATTCGTACTTATCTATTTTGATATACACAAACAAAAAAATAATTATTAGCAAAGGTAATGCAAGATAAAATACAAAGTTATAAAGTGGAATATTTTGTGAATGATTTAATAAAAATATCTTAAGTTCTAAATTATAAATAATTGGAATTATTGATATTAATGATATTAACAAGAAATAAAGATAAAAAATTCTACTAATTTTAATTTTTCTTATTACTAAAACAAAAAACAAACTTGTTATCCAATAGACAATCCCCAAGATACCATCTACAGGATGTATGTAGGGTCCTAAAAACCAAAAAAAGGTTAATATATAAATTCTTGTACCATGAAATCTTATTGATGAAATACTGTAAAAAAATAAGATTGAAAAATATAAAATGGAAAAAGATGGAATTGGAAAGCCAATTATTTCAAAATTCTCATACTTGTTAACCAATTCACCTAAATCTCTAAATTCAATAATTCCAATTAAGAAATTAATAAAAGGGTAACTCTCATTGGAGCTCATTGAGAGTAAAGTTAAGGAATATGACCAAAGATTTGATGAAGTTATCTTTTTAAAAATAATAAACAAAATTAAAGAAACTAAGGACGGAAATAATATGTTCCCAAGAATAATTTTTACGATTCCATTTTGAAATAAATTATCCAATATTAAACTTACGTAAGGTGTATAACTATAAATCTCTATTGCAGTAGACAAAGAGTTATTATTTATTTTCACATAATTAAAATTTAAATTATTCCAGATAATAAAATATGAGAAAAAAATTATAAAAATAATTAATTCATGTTTTTTTTCTTTAAGGTAATTAAATAAATTATGTTCCATTTTTTAAAATTTCTAGGGAATTTTTTATTGAAAGTGGTATATATTTTAATTTTTGTTTTAATGTATCATTAGAACCAATTCCATAAATTCGTTTATAAAAGTTGACTTTAAATCTAATTATATCAAATTTTTTTCTTTTAAAATATAGATAAAAAAAAAGGTCAATCCCCATGTTGTTAGGAGCTTTATCTATTATTTTTTTATCTAATTTTGAAAAAAAATTTGGCTGAGCGTGGATGTCATAAAAAAAATGGAAGAAAATCAATGAGTTAAAAATTGCCATTAAAGTTGTAAAAAAAATTTCTATAAGAGATCTTCTTTTTCTTATACCTTTTATAAAAAAATTATCCTTTTTTTTTTTATTATAAATTAAATATGCGTCTAAACAGTTATCGATTTTTATTTGTAAGTCTGCATGTGTATAACAAACTAAATTTGTTTTAGAATTATTTATTCCTAATTTTATAGCATGTCCAATACCAATATTTGTTTCAACTTTAATGATATTTAAATTTTCTATCTTATGAGCGTTCAAACTTATAACTCTATCAGTGTCATCAGTGGAACCATTATTTATAATAATTACCTCAATATTAACTTTTTTTTGTAAAATTTTGATTTCTTCAAATAATTTTTCAATATTAGCGCTTTCATTATAACATGGTATAATTAAAGAAAACTTTAAATGATTTTCACCGCTCATAGAATAAATACTATTAAAGAATTAACTCAAATACCAGCGGATAATGGGATTGAGATTGATATAAGAGATTATCTTAATAAATTAATTTTGAGTCATGATCCTTTCAAAAAAGGATTAAGCTTCGATAAATTTTTAACTTTCTATAAACATAAATTTATTATTATAAATGTAAAGTCCGAAGGTATTGAAGAAAAAATTTTTAAAATTTTAAAAAAGAGAAAAATAAAAAATTATTTTTTTCTTGATAGTTCTTTTCCCTTTTTAGTTAAATATAGTAAAAATTTAACTAAGAAATTTGCCATACGCGTGTCAGATCTAGAAAGCTACAAAACATCATTTAATTTGGAAACAAAAGTAAATTGGATTTGGCTAGATTGTTTTAAAAAGTTTCAAATTTCATCAAAACTGCTTAAAAAGATGAAGCAGTTAAAATATAAAATTTGTATTGTTTCTCCAGGCTTACATGGAAGAAAAATCACAAAAAAAGATATAAATTTTTTAAAAAAGAATAAGACATATATAGATATGGTTTGCGATAAAAAAGAAAAATTTGAAATTTGGAAAAAATTATTTAGAAACTAAATTATTACTATAATTTTCTAGAAATTGATGCACATAAACTAAAAAAATTGGTGCAAACATTACTCTTAGGACACTATGGTCAGCCGGTGTAAATAATAAAAATATAATATTATAAAATATTATTATTAATATCAATTTAAATTGTTTTTCAAAATTATTATAAAAAAAATAGAGCATAAAAATTATCATAAAAAAATTAGAAAAAATAATATTTAAATTTCTGACTATATTGTTATTAAATACTGGTAAAGCATCAGGACTTTTGTAAGATAAAAATTCAAGAGTGAAACCACAAGTAAAAATTTTATAATTAGCAATAAATAGAGACAGAATTGATATTATAACAAAAATAACACCATAGGCAGCATCTTTAAAGGAAACATTAATTTTTTTATCTTTAATCTGAATACCATTCATAATGAGCCATACAGAAGAAATCAATATTCCACTTTCTCTATTTAAAGTGGCCAAAATAATTGAAATTAAAAAAATCAATCTTTGTTTTTTTAAAGATGAAAAAAGAGCTATTGAAAGAAAAAACATCTCAAAAAATGAGTATCTTAATTCTGATACACCAGGTCCAAAAGAAAAAAAGGAAATTAAAAAAAAGAAAACAAGTAATAAAA
>MDTG01421858.1_pt1 | contig 11563 bp, 7 predicted proteins | sample 811421 | NCBI WGS metagenome assembly MDTG01 (sample SAMN05326645, study PRJNA326480) | marine metagenome | isolation source: seawater | place: Pacific Ocean: South East | collected 2011
CCTACCTGATTCAATGCTGTACCAGCAAAAACAGAAACAAGTTCAGGATAAGCAATTGCAACAGCCAAAGAAGAATTTTTTGTAAGATTTAGATATTGAGATGTAAGTGGAGGAACTATAACCCTCAGCGCCTGTGGAATGATTACCAACCTCAAAGTATCGCCTCTTCTTAACCCTACTGCATAAGAGGCTTCAGTCTGCCCTTTATGAATAGCTAAAATTCCTGCCCTAACAATCTCAGCAATGAAAGCTGCCGTATATAAGACAAGCGCCAACCAAAGAGCTATCATCTCAGGAGGCATCATCATCCCAACACCTTGAACATATCCTCTTTTCAATTTTGGTCCATCAGTTTTAAATTCAGGAAATTGAAATTCAATTGGAGCATGATATAAAAAATTATAAATAATATAAATTACGCATGGTATAAAAATTATTATAGATGAAGAAATCCAAAAAGTTGGATACTGATAACCTGTTTGCTGATGAATTCTCTTTGCATAATTAGAAAATATTATAGCAGCAATTATTGAAAACAATAAACCATAAACTACAAATTCCCATCCATCGTTGAAAATTGGCCTAGGACCATAAAAACCTGTAATATTTATTCCAAAGCCTTCACCTAAGAGACTTACTTTTTCCCTTTTACTCGGCAAAATCCTTAAAACAGCAAAATACCAAAAAAATAGATGTAAAAGCAAAGGTAAGTTTCTAAAAGCTTCTATATAAATAGTAGCAAAGCCTTTCAGAACGATATTATTTGAAAGTCTGAAAATACCAATTAAAAAGCCAATGATCGTTGTTGCAAAAATACCCGTTATAGCAATTATAAAAGTATTTATAATTCCAATTAAAAAAACGTCAAAATATGTTGACTCTCCTGCTTCATATCCAATAATCGCTGTACCCAGAGTAGGTAAAATCTGAAATCCCGCAGGATTATTTAAAAATCCAAAACCAAAACTATCACCTCGGGCGGTTAAATTATTGTTAGCATTATTTGCTGCCCAAACAAAAAATAAGGTAACTGCAATTAACAAAGTTACTTGAAAAAATATTGAACGGAAACGTTTGTTATATATAAGATCTAGAATATTTGAATTATATTTATCCATATAGAAATAATATATTAAAAATTAATTAATTAAAACTACTTTCAAAATATTCATCTTCAAATTTGGTATATGTTTTGGCCCCGGATAAAATACTAGACATTAAAGAACCAGTTTCTGGTAAAATCTTTTGTAAATAAAATTCACCAGTTTCAATTTTAGCCTTATAGAAACCTTTTGGATCATCATTCAATTTATTATGTGATATTTGGATATATTTTACCCAAACAAAAGCTAATGATGTTAATGCAAACATTCTTAAATAATCAGAAGCAGGTCCAACACCCTCCTCAGGATCAGACAATCCCTTAGAGGCTAGAAATGCTGTGGTTTGCTGAAGCCTTCCAAAAGATTTTATTAAATGAGGCATAACTTCTTTAAGATTATAATTAAATGCATTTTCCTCTATATATTCTTTTACTAAATGAAAAAAACTTCTTAGTAATCTTCCATTATGCATTGGAAGTTTTCTTCCAACTAAATCTAATGCTTGAATGCCATTAGTACCTTCATATAGTTGAGCAATTCTTGCATCTCTAACAAATTGTTCAACTCCATGATCCTTAATAAATCCATGCCCACCATAAATCTGAACGGCAAGATTTGCAGACTCTGATCCTATATCAGTAGAAAAGGATTTAATAATAGGGGTCATTAAAGCAACCCAATCATCTGCTCTTTGGCGTTTAAACTTATCATTTTCAGTTTTAGCAACATCAACTTGCAAAGCTGTAAAAGAAGTTAAGCCTCTTATACCCTCATTCAAAGCTTTCATTTTTAACAAATTTTTTCTTACGTCTGGATGAACAAGAATGGGATCAGCTGATTTTTCAGGGTGTCTAGTACCACTTACAGACCTGCCCTGCAATCTTTCTTTAGCATAGTAAAGAGCCGATTGATATGAGATCTCAGAAATGCCCAACCCTTGAACTCCTACCATCAAACGAGCCCCATTCATCATTATAAACATTGCCCGCATTCCTTTATTTAAGTCTCCAACAAGCCAGGACTTAGCTTCATTATAATGCATTACGCAAGTTGAACTTGCCTTAATACCCATTTTATCTTCTATAGAGCCACAATTTAATGAATTTCTTTTACCTATTGAACCGTCTTGATTAGGAATAAATTTAGGAACTAAAAATAAACTAATTCCCTTAATTCCTTTTGGAGCATTTGGAGTTCTAGCTAAAACCAAATGTATAATATTTTCGCTTAAATCCTGTTCACCACCGGTTATAAAAATTTTTGTTCCAGTAAGATTATAAGAGCCATCACTTAGAGGAATAGCCATTGCCTTACTTAAACCTAAGTCAGTACCACACTGTGGCTCAGTTAAATTCATTGTGCCTGACCATTCTCCTGTAGCAAGTTTTGGTAGGTATAAATCTTTAAGTTCTTCCGACGCACTTTTATTAATTGCCTCAAAAGCATTCCCAGTCAAACCTGGATAATTTCCAAAGCTCATATTTGCAGAACTAATCATTTCATCAAATAAAACATTTATTACATATGGCAACCCCTGACCACCATATTTCTGATCTAAAGCAGCACCTTGCCAACCATTATCAACAAATTTTTTATAAGCTTCTTTAAATCCTTTAGGCGTAATTACTTTTCCTTCAGAATATTTACAACCTTCTTGATCTCCACTTTGATTCAAAGGTAATAAAACCTCTTCACAAAACTTACCAGCTTCATCAAGGATTAGATTTAAATCATCTATTGCAAACTCATCATCGTTTAATAAATTGTCTTTTGAATCAGAATTCAGAAAATCCCCAAGAATAAATTTCATGTCATTTATTGGTGCTTTATAGGATTGCATATAATACTCCGATTTAATTTCTTATAACTTTTCCAGTTTCTAATAATGTTTCAATTCTCTCCCGAGACTTTGGTTGTTTGAACAAAGTCTGAATTGCTTTTGATTCTAATTTCAAAATATATTCTTCATTAACCTCATCTAAAACATCTGCATCCTCACCAGATAAAACATTTGCTATTTGCAACCCTATAAATTTTTCATGGTCAGAAATTTGGCCTGAACTTTTCATACTTTCTAATCCAATAGTCATTGCCGAGAAACCTGTTTTTCCTGGAAGATTAAAAGTTGGTTTTTCTGGAGGATGATAGTTTTTAATTAATTCAATAGCTGCTAGTTTAGCATCAAATAAAAGCCTGTCTCGGTTCATAGTTATACCATCAGTGTCTCTTAAAAATCCTAATTTTTTTGCTTCATGTGCAGAAGAAGATGTCTTAGCCATTCCAATAGTTTCAAAAGCATTCATAACTGAAGGCATTGGCCCCTTGGGTAAATAATTTGAATTTGAAAGTCTGTATAGTAATTCTTTACATCCTCCCCAAGCTGGACAAATTCCTAAAGCAGCTTCTGTCAATCCTATATATGATTCAATATGTGCCTGGATATAATCACAATGAAGAATTAACTCACACCCACCCCCTAAAGCCATACTAGAGGGAGCCGCAACTACAGGAAATTTAGAATATTTTAACTTTTGATAAACTTTCTGACCATTTTCTACGATATTATTAACTAATTCACTTTCCAATCCAATATTTCCAAGAAATAAAGCTTCACCTACGTTTGCACCAGCAGAGAATAATCTTCCTTCATTATAAATGATCATCGCAGAATAAGAATTAGAAACTATATCTATAGACTGATCTAGAAATTTCATAGTATTCATATCTATTGAATTACCCCTACTATGAATTTCAAAAACAGTTATACCATCTCCTAAATCCCATAGACTTGCTGAAGAAATCCTTTTAATTGGAGTGTTTGTTTTTTTATAATCAGATAGAATTATAACACCTTTAGGCCTATTTAAAATTTCAAAACCTTTAGTAAAATAATTATAATAATTAATTTCATTATCTTTAATTATATAAAATTTTTCACCTTCAAGATCTTGCAAAATTTCAGGTATTTTTTTGTTATCGAAAGATAATTTTTCAGTTAACCAGCTCTTTCCGAGTTTATCTATTAATTCAAAAGGCCCAAATTTCAGACCAAAACCATTTCTCATTGCGTTATCAATTGAAATTAAATCATTAGAGATTTCTTTAGCATAATTAAGAGTATACAATAATGTTTCTGATAGAACTGACCAAGCATAGTTTGCATATTTATCATCATGATCAAGAAAGAGTCTTATATCTTTTTTACCTAGAGCAAGACTTTCAATTTTTGATTTTAAACTTATTGAGTATTGTTTTGAAACTAAATTAATCGATTTTTTAACTCTTTTCCCGTTGATTAGGTCTAATCTATAAAACCCTCCAACACCTTTTCTTCCAATCAAATTATTTTCAAGCATATATTTAATAATTTCAGGAGTTTTAGAAAAATTATGGTACTCGTCTCCCTTTTTAATGTTCGTAAGCATTGAAGATAATACATGGGGCATTAAATCTAATCCAACCACGTCTAAAAGTCCAAAAACACCTGTTTTAGGTGCACCAAAAACGTTTGAGATTATCTGATCTGCCTCTTCAACAGTCAAACCATGTTCAATAGCTTTATTGGCAGCGACAATCATCCAAAAAATACCTATTCTGTTTCCAATAAAACCTGGCGTGTCATTACAATGAATGACTGTTTTACCGAGAAAAACATCACAAAATTTATTAAGTTTTTCTTTAAACTCTGTAATACTTTCCTTGGAAGAAACAATTTCAAGAAGTCTTAGATATCTTGGAGGATTAAAAAAATGAGTAATAAAAAAATTCGATTTAAACCTTTTGCTTGAATTCTCAACTAATTTTTCTAGAGGAATGGTAGAAGTATTGGAAGAAATAATTAAATCATCTTTCATAACATTTTGAATTTTTTTATACAAATCCTTCTTAATGTCTATATCTTCAATAATTGCCTCAATTACCCATTCTGATTCATTGATCAAATGAAGATCATCGTCTATGTTACCTGCCTTTATCAATTTGACATTACTATTTAATGTCAAAGGAGAAGGTTTAGTTTTAATTAATTTCTTAATAGCGCTTTCAGAAAGATGATTCTTTTTTCCATTATCCTTAGATGGAATATCTAACAAAAGGACTTCTGTTCCTGCGTTTGCAAGATGCGCGGCTATGCCAGCGCCCATTAACCCTGCGCCGATAACAGTTACTTTCTTCATCATTTTTCTATAGCTTCTAAAACTGTTGCTATACCCTGACCTAAACCTATACATTGGGTTGCCAGTGCATACTTTTCACCCTCTCGCTTTAATAACTGGGCTGCTTTACCAGTAATTCTTGCCCCTGTCGCTCCAAGTGGATGACCTAGCGCTATAGCTCCACCATCAATATTAACTGCATTTTCATCTAAACCTATATCTTTTATACATGCTAAACTTTGAGAGGCGAATGCTTCATTCAATTCAATCACACCCAAATCTTTAGAACTTATTCCTGCTCTACCAAGGGCTTTCTTGGAAGCTCCGATTGGACCTAAACCCATAACTTCAGGTGCACATCCATTCACAGCTGTTGATTTTATTCTAGCCAGAACTTCTAAATTATGACTTTTGGCATACTCTTCTTCACAAATTAAAGTTGCTGCAGCACCATCAGTTAGGGGAGAAGAAGTTCCTGCAGTAATTGTCCCATTTTGGTCAAAAGCTAACTTTAAACCATCAAGAACTGCCTGACTAGTTTCAGGTCTTATTCCACCATCTTGCGTTACTTTGGAATTACCATTATTAATAGGAGTTATTTCTTGATCAAAATTTCCATTTTTTTGAGCTTTGAAAGCCTTTTTATGACTAGAAATAGCAAAGCTTTGTTGCTCTTCTCTGCCTAATTTATATCTTTTAGCAACATTCTCTGCAGTAACTCCCATAGATAGATAAACATTAGGTTGGTCTTCTAATAATTTTGGATGAGGCATAGGGTTAAATCCCAACATTGGGACCCTTGTCATGCTTTCTACTCCAGCACATATAAATACTTTTCCAGAACCCATTGCAATAGCACCTGCAGCATTATGAATCGCTTGCATTGAAGATCCACACCACCTATTAACAGTCATTCCAGCAACATGTTTTGGAAGATCACACATAAAAGTCACAACTTTTCCAATATTAAAACCTTGTTCTCCTTCAGGAAAAGCACAACCAACTATAATGTCTTCAAGATCTTCAACATCAATTTTAGTTTTATCAATAAGATGATTTATTACTTCTGCCAGTATATCTTCTGGTCTAAGAGACTTAAATTCTCCCTTGAAGGAAATAGTAAATGGTGACCTGGAAAATCCAGCAATAACTGCATTAGGCATTTTGATTGTTCTCCCTTAGTTCTCTTCTTAAAATTTTTCCTACATTTGATTTGGGTATTTCATTAACAATTTCAAGTAATTTTGGCACCTTATAAGCCGTTAAATTTTTCCTACAATGTTCAATAATTTCATCTTCTGAAATATCTTGACCATCTTTTATTGAAACAAATAGTTTAACTTCCTCTTGTCCTTCACTATTGATTACACCAATGCATCCAGCCTCTAGAACTTTTTCATTTAACATTGCAACTTCTTCAATTTCACTTGGAAAAACATTAAATCCAGAAATAATAATCATATCTTTTATTCTATCAACAATTTTAAAAAAACCATTTTCTTGCATAATCCCAACATCACCTGTCCTAAACCAACCATCTTGAGTTAAAACTTTTTTTGTTTCTGACTCTTTTTTCCAATAACCACGCATGACTTGAGGACCCCTAATACAAATTTCACCAACCTCTCCTGCAGATAAAATTTCCCCTTTTTTATTCTGAATACTCATTTCTGTAGAAGGTAAGGGTAGACCAATAGTATCGCTAAATGCTTTACCATTTATAGGGTCTATAGAAGCAGCGGGCGCTGTCTCTGACAAACCATATCCAACAACTAACAAACATCCTGTAACTTTTTGCCAACGATCACCTACGGACTTTTGAACAGGCATCCCCCCAGCAATTGAAATATTTAATTTTGAAAAATCACAGCTGGAGAATTTTGGTTCTTCGAGTAATTTATTAAATAAAGTGTTAACACCACTTATAAATGTAAATTGGTATTTCTTTAATTCTTTTACAAAACTCTTAATATCTCTTGGGTTGGTGATAAGGATATTATTTGATCCAAAATAGAAAAAAACAATAGAGTTACAAGTCAAAGCGAAAATATGATATAATGGCAAGGCACATATGGCAATATCTTCTCCAAACCTAAGTTGCTTTCCCAACCATTCTCTTACTTGAATTGCATTAGCTAAAATATTCCTATGGGTTAAAATTGCAGCTTTAATACCCCCTGTTGTTCCACCAGTATATTGAAGAAATGCTATATCTTCACTATTAATTTTTTGTTCTTCAAAATTATATTTAGAACCTTCATTAAGTACTTTCTTAAAATTTTTTGCATTTGGAAGATTATATTTGGGAACCATTTTTTTTATATACTTAATAACAAAGTTTATAATTTGACCTTTAAAGCCAATAAAATCCCCCAAAGAAGTAATAATTATGTTCTTTATTGATGTTTCATGAATTATTTCCTGTAAATTGAATGCAAAATTTTCTGCAATTATAATCGTTTCAGAACCAGAGTCATTTAGTTGAGCTTTTAATTCTCTTGAAGTAAAAAGCGGGTTAATATTATCAACAATCAAACCCGTTTTTAAAATTGCAAAAGTAGAAATAGGATACTGCAATATGTTGGGCATCATGATAGAGACCCTATCACCTTTTGATAGTTTAAGATTATTTAAAAAGTAAGAAGACAGGTTCTCTGAAAAAACTTTTAATTGATTAAAACTAATACCAACTCCAAAGTTAGTAAAAGCGGTTTTTTTGTTAAACCTTGCACAAGTTTTGTCAAATAAATCAACCAAAGAAGAAAATTCATCCAAAGAAATTTCTGATGGAACTCCCTCTGGGTAACTTTTTAACCATATTTTTTCCATTTTTCTACCGTATGAAATAATTGATTGAATTAAAAGCTTTAGTCCAAAAATAAATCAGTAAATAACTTTGCACCTGGCTTAATACTGTATTTATCTAAATCTTTTATCCCTTCTTCTGCAAGAACTTGCTCATCGATACAAAAATTACCAGTAAATTTACTACTATCTCTTTTCAAAATAAAAAATGCTGAATCAGCTAAAATATCTACGCTCCTGCATTGATCAGAAGTGACAACACCTCCCAACATTCTAATTGCTGCTGTATCAATAGCCGTCTTTGGCCAGAGGCCATTAACTGCAACATTATATTTTTTATATTCCTCTGACATACCAATTACACACATACTCATACCATACTTTGCCATTGTATAGGCTGTAAAATTCTCAAACCACTTGGCATTTAAACTTATCGGAGGGCTCATGTTTAAAATATGAGGGTTAGATGATTTTTTAAGAAATGGAAGACAAACCTTTGAACATAAATATGTTCCTCTTAAATTGATGTCGTGCATAAGATCAAACTGCTTCATAGGAAGGCTTTCACTATTGAACAAACCTATTGCGCTTGCGTTGTTAATTAAAATATCTATTGATCCAAATTCATTGACTACTTTATCAACTGCACTTTCTACTTGATCATCAAATCTAATATCGGTTTTAACAGCAAGTGATTTCACTCCAAATTCTTTTATCTCCTCAACAGCAGTATGAATGGTTCCAGGTAATTTAGGATGAGGTAAATCTGTTTTAGCTAACACTGCAATATTAGCTCCTGAAGAAGCAAGCTTCTTTGCAATACCTAGTCCTATACCTCGAGAGGCTCCCGTAATAACAACATTTTTATCTTTAAAATTTTCCATAATAACATCCAAATATAAATATTCTTAAAAGTTATCCAATTAGAAAAAAAGCCCGGCCAAATTTGGACGGGCTTTTAAAGTTTATAACTTTATTGCTTAACGAACAGGAGGTCCATACTGTAAACCACCATTAGTCCATAGATTATTCACTCCTCTAGATAACTTTAGAGGTGTATTTGGACCAACGTTTCTTTCGTAGCTCTCACCATAGTTACCAACTTGAGAAATAATGTTATATGCCCAATCGTTACTCACACCTAGATACTCTCCAAAGGTGCCTTCAGTACCAAGTAATCTTTTAACTGCTGGTATTGTAACTGTTGCCCTTTTACTACCCACATTATCTTGAGTGATGCCCATTTCTTCAGCATTAAGCATTGCAAAGTGAGACCATTTAACAATATTCAACCACTGGTCATCGCCCTGTCTAACAACAGGCCCCAAAGGCTCTTTTGAAATAACTTCTGGAAGAGTCATATGATCGTCTGGATTATCTAATTTAAGTCTTTGAGCTGCCACAGCTGAACGGTCAGTTGTGTATACATCACATCTTCCAGCACCATAAGCGGCTATAACCTCATCTGCTTTTTCAAAAGCAACAAGATTCATAGACATTCCATTTGCACGAAAATAGTCAGTAATATTTAGCTCTGTTGTAGTACCGGTATTTGTACAAACATTAGCGCCATCCAACTCTAAACCACTTGTAACACCTAATGATTTAGGAACCATCATACCTTGACCATCGTAGTAGTTTACAACTGAGAAGTTAAGACCTAGCGAAGTGTCTCTTGTAGCTGTCCAAGTAGTGTTTCTGGATAAAATGTCAATTTCCCCAGAAGCAAGTGCTGTAAATCTTTCTTTAGCTGAAAGTGGAGTAAATTTAACTGCCTTTGAGTCACCAAATACAGCGGCTGCTACAGCTCTACACATGTCAACGTCAAGTCCAGTCCAATTTCCAGCATCATCTGGATTAGAAAAACCAAATAAGCCTTGGCTCACTCCACATTGTATATGACCTTTTGCTTTAACGTCATCTAAAGTACCCGCATAAGACGCTGAAACAAAAAGACTGCTGGCAAGACCAGCAACTAGTAATGTTTTTTTAAGCATTATTTTCCTCATATTTTATTGAAATTCATATCCTATAATTAGGATTAATAGAATGAATATAATGATTCCAATCAATTAATGAAACTAAAAAAAAAAATATTTATCATTTTTATTACTTTACTTTTAAATTAGTCCTAAAATATTATCAATTTTATCTTTAGAAAGCCTATTTTAATGACCAAAAAACAATCTAAGTTATCGACTAAACTTGCTAGGTCAGGTTTAAATCCAAAAAAAAATTTTGGTATACCAAATCCTCCTGTCTATCATGCTTCTACCATTTTATATCCAAATGCTAAATCTAGAAGGAATAGAGATGTTCCCTATCAATATGGTCGATTTGGAACACCAACCTCAGAAGCACTTTCAAAGTCAATATCAGATTTATACAACGCCGAAGGAGCGGTTTTACTACCTTCGGGATTAGCTGCAGCAATTGTCTCAATCTTAGCTTTTGTTAATTCTGGAGACCATATAATGGTTACAGATAGCGTATATGGGAGCACGAGAAATTTCCTACAAGATTATTTACCAAGAATTAATGTAGAAGTTGAATTTTTTCCTCCCAGACTTCCACCCTCAAAAATAAAAGAGCTTTTCAAAGAAAATACCAAATTAATATATCTTGAGTCTCCTGGCTCTTTGACATTTGAACTTCAAGATTTAAGATCAATTTCACAAATTTCTAATGAAAATAATATTATAAGCTTAACAGATAATACTTGGGCTACTGCTTTAGGACAAAATTGTTTTTTGCTTGGTATAGATGTTGTCATTGAATCATTTACAAAATATGTCGTAGGCCACAGTGACGTGATGATGGGAGGCGTAATTGCAAATGGGAAACTTCTAGAAAAAATTAAAAAACAAGTAAGGATTATGGGGCAATGTTGTGGGCCTGATGATATTTATTTGGCTATTAGAGGTTTGAGAACAATGGAACTAAGGTTGAATAAGTCATTTGAATCATCACTAGTAATTGCAGAATGGCTATCAAAACATCCTTTCATTTCAAAAGTTATTCATCCAGCTAGAAAAGACCACCCTGATTACAATATTTTCCAAAAGGAATATAATAAAGGCGCTGGTTTATTTTCTATAGAATTAAATACAAAAAATTTAAAGACAGTTGACACTTTTATAGATGAGCTAAGACTTTTTGGTATAGGTGCGTCTTGGGGAGGTTATGAAAGTCTAATTCTTGAAGCAGACTTAGAAGACATTCGAATTCATGAAACATATAAGGAAGGAAAGATATTAAGGCTAGGAATAGGACTAGAAGAGCCTGAAGACTTAATCGGTGATCTTGAGAATGCGCTGAGAAAAATTTCTTAATATTTTTTAAACTTCACATTGAAGTTTAATGAAGTCTAATTTATATCACTATTAAAATAATTATAATATTTTCTTTGAGATACGATAATGAATGATTTTGATCCTACCTTTTTATCTTCAATAGAAGATGTAATTGAAGATGCTAAAAAAGGTAAAATGTTTATTCTAG
>MDTG01198943.1_pt1 | contig 11562 bp, 12 predicted proteins | sample 811421 | NCBI WGS metagenome assembly MDTG01 (sample SAMN05326645, study PRJNA326480) | marine metagenome | isolation source: seawater | place: Pacific Ocean: South East | collected 2011
AAATCCAGATTTTGTAATTAGAAATTACGCACAATTTTTAAATGCAAGACAAGAGTCATCAAGAGTAATGTCTATTCTTCTTGCAACAGTAGCTGGCATTTCTCTTGTTGTTGGAGGTATTGGAATTATGAATATTATGTTAGTTACTGTAACAGAAAGGACAAAGGAAATTGGCGTTTGTATGTCTGTTGGAGCAAAAAAAAGAGATATACTTTTACAATTTTTAATAGAATCACTCATGATTTCTCTCATAGGAGGTTTTATAGGTATAGCTTTAGGCTTGGGTATAATATTTGGTGTTAGCGAATATTTTAATTGGAAAATGAGTCTTGATTATATTTCTTTAGTTCTATCATTTGTATTTTCATCATCTATAGGCATTATTTTTGGTTTCTATCCAGCTAGAAAAGCATCGAATTTAAACCCTATTGATGCCTTGAGATATGAATAAAAACTATAGCTATATTAATTAAAAATAAAATGAAAGAATTAAAGAACTGGGATAATAAAACATGGTTATCTTCCTCCGCATACATTAATTCTTTTAATGCTTTTTTACTTAAAAAGAAAAAACTTAATAAAAATTCGCAAATATTAGATATTGGGTGTGGTAGAGGCAAAATCTTTGGCGCTATATCTAGAAAGGTTAAGCTGCTTAATAAACCAATTGGTATTGATACTGTAGCTCATAAAGATGTTGATAGAGGAATAGATTTTAAAAATGAAGATGTATTTAAATTCTTTAGAACTAATCAAATTAAATTTGATTTAATAATGATCAAACAAACACTTCATTTTTTTAATAAAGATAAAAGATCTATATTAATAAAAATTTGTAAAAATAATTTAAAGAAAAATGGTGTGTTAATCATATTGTCTTTAAATACTTTAAATAATGAAATCCCATGTTTTAAATTAATGAAACACAAACTTAATAGAGGATTAGAAAAAGATTCTAAAATGATTAAATCAATTTGTAAAATATTAAAAAATTATAAGATTGATAAATTCATATTTAAAGTCTCAATAACTAAGAGCAAATATATTCAAATGTTAAGACATAGATACATCTCATGTCTTGTAAATCTAAATAAAGATCAAATAAATAAAGGCATTAAAGAGATAAAAGATATTTATCCTAATAAATTGTTATTTGAAGATAATCTAATTTGTGTAAAATATTCAAGTTCACCAAAGTAAGAAAATTAGAAAAATAATTTATTTGTTATCATAAAATTACCTCATTACTAATATTATGCTATAAACAGTATTATTAATATTAAAATGAGCATTGACTTTAAAAGTATAAATAGAAAAAAAATTGCTGCATGGGCTATTCATAGTTTTACGGGTTCAGGAGCAGTGCTTGGCCTGTTAGCAATAATATCTATTATTAATAATGATGCTGTCGGAGCCTTTTTATGGCTTGGATTAGCATTATTAATTGATGGGATAGATGGAACTTTAGCAAGAAAAGTTGATGTAAGTGCACAAACTCCAAACATAGACGGTACAATTTTAGATAGTGTCGTTGATTACTTAAACTATGTAATTGTACCTAGTCTAATGATTTATTGGTTTCAAATGGTTCCTTCTTGGTTTGAATTAATAGTGCCTTCAGCTATCATTTTATCATCTCTTTATACATTTGCTAATTTAAGAATGAAAACTGATGATTATTACTTTAGAGGATTTCCTGCTGTTTGGAACATAGTAGTTTTATATTTTTTTATTTTAGGAACAAATGCATACATTAATATTACAGTTATTTTAGCTTGCATTATTTTAACTTTTACACCTGTAAAGTTTGTTCATCCATTACGTGTTGAAGGTTTAAGAAACTTAACTATTTTTTTTACAATTGTATGGTCTGCAACAACATTAAAACTTGTTATTACTCCTACATCAAAAATATTTATGATTGATAGTGCTATAATTTTTATATTATGGATTTTAACATCTGTTTATTTTGCTATAATTTGTTTTGGACGTTCTATTAAGAATGATTAATTAAAATTTCAAAAAATTTATTTATTTAATTTAAAATAGTAGAAATTTTTGATAAGAGGCCATCTTTATCAACATAGCATCCTTGTAACCAACGTTTCCCTTTACCAGAATAAGCTGTACGCGCATGCAAAACTCTTGTGTTATCTAGGATAAAACATTGACCAGGATTTAATTTAAATTTTACCGCTAATTTAGAATCATTAATAATATTTGAGAATAAAATGTAAGCCTTATAGTAATCAATCATTTTTTTATAAGGAATATCTGTAATGGGTGCAATAGAGCGATTATTATATCGAATTGTAATTATTTCTTGAGATGGAGATAATTCTATCAAAGGATGTTTTGATTTTAGATGTACTTTATTTTTTTCTTTAAATTCAAAATTTGCAGAATATTTAGATAATAATTTAAAATAATAAGGGTTTTGTTTTTTAAGTAATTGTGCAGCATAAAAACCATCTATAACTATTGAATCTCCTCCATTAACTGAATTTTCTAAACAATAGAGTATCTGAATAGTAGGTACAGGATCTCTATAAGGGTTATCTGTATGTGGGCTTAGTCCTAAACTTGTATAAGCTAAATTTATTGCATTAACATTAGTTTTAACGTTAAAATATTTTCCATAATTTGTTTCTCTAATGTAACCAAATAAGTTTGCTACATCAATAATCGCGCCAGATTCTATTCTACAATTATTCATTTTTGCAAAGCCATAAATTTTAAGTGATAATAGCCAGTTATATAAGAGGGATTTGTTTAACTTTGCTTTCTGATAATTAATTTCAGGTAATTTTTTTGGAAAACTTTTATTGTTCCAAGTTTTTAAATCTGAATTAACCCATCCTGTTTCCTTCTTCTTATTGATATCGTAAGCATATTCTACAAGCCAATTAGATGAAAATACAATTTCTTTTTTTTCAGGATAAAAGGTTAAAGAAACATTTTCTCCTACTTTATCTAAAGATACAGCCTCTATATAAGCATTACTAAGATTGGTATGATCAATCAATCTTTGTCCGCTATTTGAGTCTCTTGTTTCAGAATCTAATGCATTATCTCTTAACCATTGAGAGTGATAACGAAATTCTTTACCATTTTTTAATTGGCATTTTATAGCCTTTCCAGATTCGAGGATCTTAATTGATTTAAATTGATTTTTAGTCTTCATATAATCTTTATAACAAACATATATAAAATTATAATTTAAAATAAATTTTTATTTTTTTAATAAATTATTTTAAAAAATAAAGGTAAACTAAATTACGCCTAATTTATATAGAATTTATACTATTTAAATTTATTTGAGTAAAACCATGGAATAATTATTGCAAGAAAAATATATAAACAGAAATATAAAAATATTGGAGTAATAATATTTAATATGCCAATTTCTGAAATTGGTCCAAAAATTGAAGCATAAAATAAAAATATTATATTAGAGCTTAAAAACCAATAACCACCTACTTTTTTTAGTCTATATAAAAGGAATATTCCATAAACTATTCCAATCTGAATAAATGCAAATATAACTAAATCAATTGTGTCAGGCTTAATAACAGAATCCATTCCAGGGAATGAAGTGCCATCACCAAGATAGCCAGTTACAACGAAACGATAAATTGTATCTAAAGAATCTACTACTAATAGAATAAGCATAATCCAATAAACAAATTTAAATGATTTAGTTTTGAAATTTGTAATCATAAAAAATTTTACTCCTTTATAAAGCTCATGGGAAGCTTAAAACAGATTCTTCTGTTGTTTATTTTAAAAAACCCCCAAATTAATTCGGGGGTTTGTTTAAGAAATAAATAACGTTGTTTTAGGCAGAATCTTTAACAGCTGCATTCCAAATAATAAGTCCAAAAAGAATCTTATTAATAAAATCAGCAATGTTATAGATACCATTTAGAGTGCTTGGATCTACACTTCCAGCCATATAACCAAATACATAACCCAAAGGATAAATCGCCCATCCTACTAAGACAATTATTCTCATAGCATTAAATGCTGTTTTAACTGAGTCTTTTGTAGCTGCTGCTTTACTTGCTTCACCTCCAAAAATTTCCCAAATTATAATTGCCCATCCTATCATTCCAATGATAAATCCTACAGTTGCACTCAAATAGCCTGCTTCACCTAAGTATCCGCCGACAATCATTATTAGAGTTCCAATCAATAGTCTCCAAAACGAATTAGTAGAAACAACTGCTCCAGCTGCAACTAAAATTAAAAAGAATTCTACCATTTGAAGAGGAACTGTTAGTACCCAATCAATGTATCTGTAAACTATTGGAGATTCCCCAAAAGTTACCCAGAATTCTCTCATATACATGTAATGTACTGCTGCTATAAATGTAATTAAAGCTGCTACAACAAGTGAAGTTCTCCATTTTGCAGATACCCTCATACCTTCATAAAAGAAGAAAAGTGTTGCTGCCCACATAGCAATTGATACAACCCAAAAGGTTATTCCAACAAAATCAGAACCTTGTAAAAAAGTGTGTTCCATATAAATGCTCCATTAATTATTTGATGTTTTTAATTAATTTTTAATTAAAATAACTATTAAAAAATAATAATAATTTATTATCTAATTTTCCTAATATTTAGGTTTTTAATTATAAAATTGTGTTCCGAACCAACGCCAATTTCCCAAATAATCTTTGGCTGTGCAATTTAATCTTGTTCTTCCTTTATTAATTTTTCTTTTTAGCCTTATTTCAATTCTTTCATTAAATTTAAAAATTTCACTATCTACAGATCCATTAGAGTCAAAAATAAAACAGTTTATATTTTCACTAAGTTTTTCATCTAATAAAGAAAAGCCAATATAAGGAGGATTCTCTTTTATATGAGTATCTTTAGGTACAAAATCATATACTCCCATGCCTTTATTTTTTGAAATAAATCTAAATCTTTCTAAATCACCATATTTTTCGTTTAAGGAAAATCTAGGTAAATAATACAAATTAGAGGTTTCATTTATTACGCCAGAGTGTTGTCCAAAAGCAACCTTGAATTTATATCTTTTGATTAAATCAATTAAAACATTATTAGCTTCTCCATATGGATAAGCAAACAAATTAGGTATTTCTCCAATTTCTTTTAAAAATATTTTATTTGATTTTTCAATTTCTTCTATCATTTCATCATTGCTTAAATCATTCATGTGTGGATGAGAATGAGAGTGGGCTCCAATTGAAACACCTTCTGATTTTAGTTTTCTTATATCATCCCAATTTAAATTATTAGCAAAGTTATTTATTGAACCTGTATTTACAAACAAAGTAACAGGTATTTTTTTTTCTTTATATATAGGCCACGCGATTTCTAAAAAAGTTCTATCAGCATCATCAACACTTATGCCAATAGTATTTTCAGGCAACTCTCCATCATTAATTATTGTATCTACAATAAACTCTAAAGGTAATAAATTATAAGTTTGTTTGGTTAATTCATCAACATGATTATTAAATTGTTCAATTGTAACGCTAGTTGTAGGATATTTACTTACACCAAACTTATGGTACATAAAGATTACGGCAGAATTTTTTACATTATTTGCTTTAGCATCACTTACGATTATTGTAATATAAAATAATAAAGAAAATATTATAAACCAGTGTGATTTTTTTTGTTCTTCCATGATTTTATTTCTTGATACAATTTCTCCATTCCCATATTTTAGTATTATAGAAAAAAATAATATTATATCATCTATAAATATACTTAATAAAAATAACAATAAGGTAAGTGATTGCATAATACCAGCTTTTCTTAAATTACAAAAAAAAACAGAACTTAAAAACAATATAAACAAACTTATAATTTGCACTGGACCAGGCTCATATACTGCTCTTAGAATTGGGATCATATTTATGTATGGGTTAAGTTTATCTTTGAACAAACCTTTAATAGGAGTTTCAGGTATAGATTTATTAAAATTAATGCCAAATAAAAAAAATGATAATATAATTAATTATTTTATAATATCATCAAATGATCAAAATTTTTTTTGTGGAACTAATAAATTAAAAAAATCATTTATAAAAAAAATTGAGTCAAACGAATTAATGGATTTTAAAAATAAAAGTGGATTTAAGATTGTTTTTTCAAATTATGAAATTAATTTAAAAATAAAAAAATTTTTTAAAATAAAAAAAAATCAAAAAATGGCATTTAAAAATATTATAAGCGCTAATTATGATAAAGTTTTATCTATCAAACAAAAAAAAATTATAGAACCTATATATATTTCTAATAACAAAATATTAAATTAGCACATTGTTAGACCTAATTGTAATTGATTCAAAAAATATTAATTCTTTTAAAAATCTTATAAAAAAAAACGATCAAGATTTTAAAGATTTTGAAAATATTGGATGGTCATTAGAGCAAGTTAATAATCATTTAGAAAAAAAAGATAATAGATCTTATGGCTTATTCAAAAATAATGATTTGATTGGATTTGTAGTGGGCAATTTAATTAAATTTGATAATTTTTATGAGTACGAGATTTACATTATATATATTGATACTCAATATAGGAAATTAGGCTATGGAACTGAATTAATTAGTATTATTGCAGATTTTCGATATAATTTTCCCTTAAGAAAGATTACTCTAGAAGTTTCAGAAGAAAATAAAAAAGCTGTAAATTTCTATAAAAAAAATAAATTTAATTTAATAGGTGTTCGAAAAAATTATTATGTTATTAAAAATAAAAAAAAAGAAAATGCCTTAATTTTTGAAAAATTAATTTATGATTGATAATAAAAAAATTTATATAAAATCTTACGGTTGTCAGATGAATGTCTATGATTCAGATAGAATAAAAAATCTTTTTCAAAACAAAGGTTATACAGAAACAAAAAATATAAAAGAAGCAAGCTTAATAGTATTAAATACTTGTCACATAAGAGAAAAAGCATCTGAAAAAGTTTATTCAGATATTGGAAGAATAAATAAGATAAAAAAATCTCATAAGATAAAAAAAGAAGAATATAAGCTTGTAGTTTCAGGTTGTGTAGCACAAGCAGAAGGCGAAGAAATTAAAAAAAGAAATCCTTTAGTTGATTATATTGTTGGACCACAATCCTACCACAAACTTACTTCAATGATTGAAGATAGTAAAAATTTTATAAACGATGATTTTTTGCAACAAGAAAAATTTAATAAATTAATTTTTAAATCCTCTGATAAAGTTTCTGAATTTATTACTGTGCAAGAAGGCTGTGATAAGTTTTGCGCTTTTTGTGTTGTTCCTTATACGCGGGGATCAGAATTTTCTAGACCAATAAGTGAGATAAAAGAAGAAATAAAAAAATATTTAGAGAATGGAGCAAAAGAAATTATATTGCTTGGGCAAAATGTAAATGCATATCATGGAGAAAATCAAAACGGTAAACAAGTTGATTTAGCTTATTTAATTAATACAATCTCTGAATTAGATAACTTAAAAAGAATTAGATATATGACATCACACCCTAATGATATGAGCGAATCTCTAATAAAAATACATGGTGATAATCAAAAATTAATGCCTTTTATACACCTGCCAATTCAATCAGGTTCTAATGAGATTTTAAGTAAAATGAATAGAAAACATAATATTGAAAAATATTATAAGATAATTGATGAATTAAAATCTTCAAGATCAGATATTGCCATATCTTCAGATTTTATTGTTGGTTTTCCAGATGAGACAGATAAAGATTTTTATGAAACAATGGAATTAATTCAAAAAATTAAATTTTCAATAGCCTATTCATTTATGTATAGTCCAAGACCAGGAACTCCCGCATATAGGAAAGATAACATTGATATTCAAATTAAGAAAGCTAGACTAAGTGCTATGCAATCATTACTTAAAGAGCAACAAAGCAATTATAACAAAAAATTTTTTAAAAAAAATTTAGATGTTTTATTTGATCGAAAAGGTAGGTATAACAATCAGTTTGTTGGCAGAACAATATATAACCAAAGTGTTTTTTGCAGCTCTTCTAAAAACTTAATTGGAAAAATTTTAAATACAAAAATTGTAGACACTACTAATTTTGCTTTAGAAGGTAGTATATGAATGTTTCTTTAAATGAATCTTTACAAATAGAATTTAGCGATAACAATATTCTTAGCAGCCTTTTTGGAGTTTCAGACAGCAATATACAATTATTAGAGAAAATAAATAATGTTAAGATTGAGTATAGAGGGAATATAGTTAAAGTTTTTGGAAATAAGATTTCAATTTTAGAAACCAAAAAAACTTTAGAAAAATTATTTGATGAAGCAAAAAAGGGCATAGAAATAGATGAAGACAAAATAAAAGATACTAAAAGTATGATGTCTTTAGACATAAAAGAAGACTCTCAACTTGATCTTTTTATTCAAACAAAAAAAAGAAAAATCGTTCCAAGATCACAAAATCAAAAAAAATATTTTCAATTATTAAATACAAAAAACATAGTATTTGCTATTGGTCCAGCCGGAACAGGAAAAACTTTTCTTGCAGTAGCTAAAGCTGTTTCAGCTTTACAAAAAGGATTAGTAAAAAAAATAATTTTGTCTAGACCTGCAGTTGAAGCTGGAGAAAAATTAGGATTTTTACCTGGAGATCTTAAAGAAAAAGTTGATCCTTTTTTAAGGCCTATTTATGATGCATTATATGAAATGATGCCATACGATCAGGTAGAAAAAAAAATCTCTAACAACATTATTGAAATAGCTCCAATAGCATTTATGAGAGGTCGTACCCATGAGGATTGTTACATAATACTTGATGAGGCACAAAATACCACTAAAGTACAAATGAAGATGTTTTTAACACGTCTCGGAAAAAACAGTAAAATGGTAGTAGTTGGGGATAAAACTCAAATAGATTTGGTTTTAAAAAATGAATCAGGCTTATTAGATTCAGAGAATAAATTAAAGAAAATTAAAGATATAGGCTTTATTTACTTACTTGAAAAAGATGTTGTTAGGCATGAGCTAGTAAAAAAAATTATTAATGCATATGAAAATACTTAATGATAAAATACACTATTCATTCAAAATGCAAACATTGGCCAAGAAGAGTAAATAAAATTTCAAAAATAATAAAGAAAGTTTTGACATATAAAAATGAGATGAAGTTTGTATCTAAAATTGATTATTATTGTAACATTATATTAACAAATGATAAGTCTATTAAAGGACTTAATAAAAGATATAAAAATAAAAATAAAGCTACTGATGTGTTGACATTCGTATCAGAAATTAATTATAAAAATAATTTAATAGAAAAGCATTGTGATATTTATTTTTCAATAGAAACAATTAAGTTATATGCAAAAAAAAATAATATTAATTTTTATGATCATTTTACTCATTTAATTATACATAGTTTTCTTCATATAAATAATTTTGTTCATAAAAAAATAAAAGATTATTTAATTATGCAGAAAAAAGAAATTTTTCTTTTAAAGAAATTAAATATAAATAATCCATACTTAATAAAATGACAAAAAATAATTCAGATAAAAAAAATTTTATAAGAAATTGGTTAATCAAAAAACTTTTGGTAGATGAGTCAACTAAGCAAGACATTCTTAATTTTATTACTAATCAAGAAAATAATGCTGAAAATCTTTCTACTAACAATTCTGAACTAAATGACGAAAAAAATCTAATTAAGAATATTATTAATTTAAGTGAGAAAAGTGTAGAAGATGTAATGGTTCCTAGGGCAGAAATAATTTCAATAGAGAAAAAACAAAATATTAAAGAAATTTTAGAAATTATAAAACATGAGTCTCACTCAAGAATGCCTGTATATGATCAAAATTTAGATAATACTCTTGGTTTTTTTCATATTAAAGATTTCATTAAGAACATTGAGAACGAAAACTTTAAGTTAAAAGATATACTTAGGCAGGTGTTATATGTTGCCCCTAAATCGCCTATTTTAGAACTTTTAAAAAGAATGAGGTCTTCAAGAATTCATATGGGTTTAGTTGTTGATGAATTTGGAGGGGTTGATGGATTGGTAACAATCGAAGATTTGGTTGAAGAAATAGTAGGAGAGATTGAGGATGAACACGATGCAGAAGATCAAGAAACTCAATATGTTAAAATAAATGAAAGCACTATAATAGTTGATGCTTCATATAAAATTGATGATCTTGAAGAAATATTTAAAATTAAAATTCATAATAATTATCAAGAAACAATTGATACTGTTGGGGGTCTTGTATTTTATATTGCTAATAAAGTTCCAAAAAATAATGAAACATTTTTGTTTAAAAATTTATTAAAATTTGAAGTTATTAATGCTGATAACAGAAGAATTTTTAGAGTAAAAGTAATAAAGATAAATTAATTTGAGACTTATAATAAAATTTATTTTTTGTGGAATAATTACAGCATTAATATTCCCTCCTTTTTCATTATTACCACTTGGATTTATTTCTTTTCCATATTTAATATATTTATTAACTAACAAAAAATTGATTTTTACTAAAAAATTATTTCAATTTAATCTTGGATTTATTTTTGGCATTTCAATGAATTCTATAATTTTAATATGGATTAGAGAGCCTTTTTTGCTTGATGATAATACAAGACATTTATCTTTTTTATCATTCTTTTTGATTATTTATTGTTCATTATATTATGGATTAGTTTTTTTAATTTTAAGCTTTTTTAGTAACAAAATTTCTAAAATATTACTTATTCCTATATTATTTGTAGGGGTTGAAATATTAAGGGAAAATTTTTTATATGGTTTTGCATGGATAACATTTGCTCAAGTATATTCCATTAACTATTTTTTACTAAGTTTAATCTATTATTTGGGCACATATGGATTATCATATTTTGTAATTTTAATTTATTTAATACCATCATCAGTTTTTTTAATTTTTAATTCAAAAAAAAAATTTATACTTACAAATATCATTATATCTTTATCTGTATTGTTTATTGGTTTGAGTTTAATTTATATTAATAAATTTAAAGATTTAAATAATCAAAAATACCTAATTAATGTTTCTATAATTCAATTAAATTCTTCTCAAGTAGATAGAAACAATCATTTAAATTTAAATAAGCGATTAAAATATATAGAAGATGTGATTAAAACAAATAAATCGGAACTTATTATTTTTTCTGAGAATGATTTTCCGTATACTATATCAAATCTAAATGATCTAAATTTTTTACAAAAATATTTGAATAATAAACAATCAATAATAATTGGAGGAATAAGAAAAGAAAATAATGATTATTTTAATACTCTGTATTTAGTTGAAAGAGAGAATATTCAATTTTTTGATAAAAAAAAGTTAGTTCCTTTTGGTGAATTTTTACCTTTGAGAAATATTTTTTCTTCTTTAGACAAAATTGTTGGAGAAAAAGATTTTAAATCTGGAAAAGATAAAAGGATAATAACAACTTTAAATAATTTAAATATTATACCAATAATATGTTACGAAATAATTTTTCATAATGAATTATTAGACAATACTAATATTAGTGGAGACTTAATGATAAATATTACAAATGATTCAT
>MDTG01385951.1_pt1 | contig 11562 bp, 4 predicted proteins | sample 811421 | NCBI WGS metagenome assembly MDTG01 (sample SAMN05326645, study PRJNA326480) | marine metagenome | isolation source: seawater | place: Pacific Ocean: South East | collected 2011
CTAAGTCTAAACCCATAAGCTTTTCATAATTACTTTTATTATTTATATTAAATTCATTCATTAATTCAATATTGTTATAATAATAATCATTATACTTTGTTGAACCAAAAAGAAGATAAGGTCTAAATGAAAGATATTTATTTTTTTCAATTTCAATTCCAATTAAATGACCATAATGAGACACAACTCCTTCAGTTTCTCTTGGTAAGACAACCCACGAATGATATTCATTATTTCTTTTTAGATATCTAATGAAATTAATACCAATATTATCTGTATTATTAAATTTTAAAGCTTTAAATGGAATTTCATATTCAATATTCCAACCTTCTTCTGTTTTTTGAACTTTTGCTTTCCATTTCTGATTCCAATCATCATCAATCATTTCAGGATTATCATTATAAATCATATAGTCAGCTCTAACACCAACGCTATTAACTGCAAACGCGAAGCTTGTTTGATGATCATGATAAGAGTCAATTTCAACAATAAAATAATCTGATGAATTTTCAAATCCTTCAAACCAATCATCATATTGAGCTAAATTTCCTGATATCTGATTTATATCATCATATATTTTTACACCAAAAAATATTGAATTATCATTATAAAAAATTTTAACTTCTGTCTTTTTTGAAGGCGAAGTATTAAAATTTGGATCAACTTGTTTAAAATCATCAATAACATTTATTTTGTTCCATATATCTTCATCTAACAAACCATCTAAAACAATGATAGCTTCATCTTTGATTGGAAAGTAATTTTTATTTTTCTTTAAATCATAAAAAGGCTCATCCTTGGAGGATGAAAAAATTAAAGAAACTATAAAAATTAATTTTAGTAATATATTAAATTTATTCTTCAGATTATTTTTTTAAATATCAATCAAATATTAGCATTTTTAATTCTTATTTTCAAAAAAAACTTTAATAATACAAATAAAATCAGTAAATTAAACCGACTAGTCGGTATGTTTTATTTATCATAAATTTTGATTATATAAATAAACATGTGTTAAATTATAAAAAATTTTGAGTTTAAAATTATGAAAATATGTGTTTTAATTAAACAAGTTGCCTCTGAAGATTCTCCATTAATAATAAATTCAGATAAATCAGGAATAGAATCAGATGGAATTAACTTAATTACGAATGAGCCAGATACTTATGCACTTGAAGAAGCTCTTCTTCTAAAAGAACAATCTGATGGCGAAGTAGTTATATGTTCATTAGGGCCAGAATCGTGTAATCAAGTTATCAAAGATGCGCTTGCTAAAGGTGCCGATAGGGCGATTCATATAGTATCAGATAATCATGATAAATTATCACCACTAAATATAGCAAAAACAATTTATGAAAAAATTAAACCAGAAAATTTTGATTTAATTTTATCGGGATTACAATCTAATGATTTTGGGTTTTCTCAAATTGGAATAATTATTTCAGAATTACTAAATTGCTCCCATGCATCTTTAGTTATGGGTACGGAAATCTTATCTGATTCTACAATTAAAGTAAAAAGAGAGCTTGAAAATGGATGGTTCCAATGGTCAGAGTTAAATCTTCCAGCAAGTTTATCTATTCAATCAGGGATTAATGAGCCTAGATACTCGACACTTAAAGGCATCATGTCTGTGAAAAACAAACCTGTTGACTCTTGTAACTCTAGCGATATTGTAAGCAATTTAGATAATGGTTACTCATTAAAGGAAGTTTCAATTCCAGTCAAAACTAAAGAAACTATTAAAATTGAGGGAAGTACTGATGAAATAGTTGAAGAAATGATTAATGTACTTAAAAACAACATAAAAGTAATTTAACATGAAAATAATAACATTTATACAAACTGAAAATAATAAAATTAATCCTATGTCTCTAGAAGCACTATGTGCTAGTCAAAAAATTTGCGAGTCATCTAATGGAGAAAATCACATTGTTGTTTTTGATAGCGAGCTTGCGAAAGAACTTCAAAAATATAAATCAAGCAGTATTATTGTAATTAAAAATAATCAGTTAGAGAATTATAATCCATTGTATTATTTAGAAGCAATGAACCAAATAAATAATCAAATTAATCCAGACTTGCATGTTTTTGCACATAGTTATGAAACTCGAGATTGGGTCCCTAGATTAAGCGCTAAACTAGATATTCCATTTATTTCAGATTGTACAAATTATAATTTTGATTCAAAACTTTCTGTTTCCAGACCAATATATAATGCAAAACTAAATCAAGAGATTCAAATTGAAAGTTCAAAGGCAATTATTTCATTTCAAGCTGGATCTTTCTCGAAGGACAACTTGACTTTAGAAGAAAGTACCATCAATACTAATATTTCATGTGATTTAAATTCAGTTCAAGATTTAATAAAGCCCGGAGACAAATTCCAAGAAAGTGCTGGTGGTGTTGATTTAACCTCTGCTGAATTAATCCTTTCAATTGGTAGAGGCATTGGGAAAGAAGAAAATATACCATTAGTGCAAGATTTAGCTAACAAGATTAATGCTCAAATTGGAGCATCTAGGCCGGTTGTAGATGCTGGTTGGCTTGAACATTCGAGGCAAATAGGAAGCTCTGGACAAACTGTATCTCCTAAACTATATTTTTCAGTTGGAATTTCAGGCGCTATACAGCATTTAGTTGGGATGAAAGGTTCAAAATATATAATGGCTATCAATAAAGATCCAAATGCTCCTATTTTTGAAATTGCCGATTATGCAATTGTTGGAGATGTGCTAGAAATAATTCCAAAGCTAACTGAAAGTTTATAACTATGCATCATTTCTTCCTTGTTGAAAGAATAATACTTTCAGTATTTATTCTTTTATCATTAGCATCCTTTTCATATGAAATATTCAAACGTTTTAAAATCATTCTTAAAGGGAGCGGACAACTACCTACAGATAAAATACTAAAACGATTTTATAGAGTGTTTGAAGAATTTGTTTTGCAAAAAAAAGTTCTTCAGCAACGATTTATTCCGGGCTTAATGCATGCATTTGTTTTCTGGGGATTTATGGCATTTTCATTAATTACAATAGACCATTTTCTCAGAGGATTCAATTTAGCCTTATTTTCAGATACAATAAGATATTATTACAATATTGCTTTAGGACTCCCCTGGTCTATATTGGTATTAATTGGAATAATTTATTTAGCTTATAGAAGATTTGTAATAAGACCAATTTATTTAGGGGAAAAAATATCTTATACATCAGCAATTGTTGCATTTTTTATTTCAATGTTAATGATTACTTATATTGTAGATGCTTATTGGATTATAAATAATTCTCATGTAAATGATATATTTTACAAATCAGTTTGGTGGATTCATGCTATCTTGATTTTAGCTTTTTTAGTTTTAATTCCAAGATCAAAACACCTTCATCTTGTATTATCTCCAGTAAATATCTTCTTTAAACCATTCACGAACCCTGATCATATGCCTGTGCCAATTGATATGGAAGCTGATGAATCTGAATTAGAAGCTTTACTTGGAAATATGAACAAACTAACAAAAAATCAAGCATTAGACATTTTTTCATGTGTGGAATGTGGAAGATGCACTGAAGTATGCCCCGCAAATAGAGGAGGTGGAAAATTAGATCCAAAAAACCATTTTATATTGGATCTAAAAGATCCAATAATGAAAAATAAAAATACTGATGTTATAGATTTAATTGATGTTGAAGCTGGATGGGAATGCACATCATGTCAAGCTTGTTCAGAAGTATGCCCTGTTGGTAATCAGGTTGAAAAATCAGAAGAAATAAGAAATAATCAGGTTTTAATTGAAGGTAATGTTCCACAAGAATATCAAAAACTTTTTATGAATTTACAAACATCAGGCAATACTGAAGGAGCCACTTCAAGCGAATTATCTAAAAAACTCCCTGAATATGATGGCACCCAAGAATATGTAATTTGGCTTGGATGTTTTGCAAAATATGCTATTGATCCAAAATATCCTGATTCTGTAATAAATTTAACAAAGATATTAGATGCTGCCAATGTAACATATGGTATATTATCAAAAGAAAAATGTACTGGAGAGCCAGCTAATAAGCTTGGTGATAAAATGACTTATAATATGCTTATGTCAGAAAACATGGAAATATTAAAAAATATTAAAAAAATTATTACAACCTGTCCACATTGCTCAGTTAATCTTGGTATTGAATATGCAAAATATCAAAAAATTGAATATGAGGTATTTCATCATACGCAAATTATTGAAGAATTAATAAATTCAAATAAAATTAAACTAAGCAAAAACAATGATGATAAAATAACTTATCATGATCCATGTAACTTATCAAGAACTATGAATGAAGTAGATGCGCCTAGAACAGCAATTAATGCTGCTACAGACAATTTTCATGAATTGGAAGAAAATGGAAACAAAACTTTATGCTGCGGTGCTGGAGGTGGCTTATGGTGGAAAAAAGAGACTCAAGGAAGAGCGCATTTAGTTAGAGCAGAACAAGTTATTGAATCAAAATCTGATACAGTTGTGACTGGCTGTAGTTTTTGTTACGGAATGATGAATCAGGGCCTAGGGCCACTTACTCCAGAAAATCAAGACCCCATCAAAGTGAAAGATGTTGCTGACTTAGTTGCAGAGAATCTTAGATAAAATTATGTTTGATTTTATACCTCCATGGATTTTAAAGATATCTTTTTCTGCAGGAGGATTTGTTATTCTCACTTTAACTTTTAGAAGATGGCTAATAAAAAGGTGATTTAAATCACAAAATAATCTTAAAAATTCTCAACTTTTTATATTTTAAATAATTTCTTTGTATTTACATTAATAATTCCTACCTTTTAAGCCTCAGCATAGACTATTATTGATAATAGTTTATAAGTTAGAAAAATTGCTTTTTAATGTACTTTTAAAATTAATAAGGAGGAGTAATAATGAAGCGATTGTTGGTAATAATAGCATCTATGGCCATTGTTTTTGGTGATTCACCTGCAGGTCAATGGAAGCTATCTGGTCTAAGAGTAGACTATTTTGACATTGCTCGTGCAGAAACAAATGTTTATGCCTCTGATATATATGGAGCTGGAATTGTAATTCCACTTTCTAATATACCAGCTGGTGTACTTTTCAACACGACAATTAATGGACCTTTTACTAATGACATCTTAGGTGCTGCTGGTATTAACTTAAATGTTAATTTATATCCAGATGGTACGGGTGCAATTGGTGAAGGTAGTTATTATCCTGATGTTGATATTGGAACACTTCCAAATGGTGATCCAGATTGTATTACAACAGGTAAGATTTTCCCAATAACTGACCAATTTACATGGACAGAATCTGATTCGGACGTTCCTTTCCCTGATGTTAATATACTAGGTTTACCTTCTGCAAATAATGCAGCTGGTGAAGTTGGTGAAGGTATCGGTGTAAACGGCTCTTCAGTTTTTGATAATTGGCCTGCTAATCCAGTAAATATTCCTGTTCCAAGTGTTTTAGATGCAATTGTTACAGGTTTTGATGCTGATGGCAATCCTGTGGTTATACCATCTGCTGGAGCTGCATGTGCTGGCGGTTTAGCTGATGCTTACTTTGGTGGTGATATAGCTACTTGTGCTGCAACATGTATGGCAGATCCTGCTGCATGTGGTGGTGCTGGCTTACTTCCAGGTGAATGGGGTGGAATGTATAAAACTGGTTCTTTCCCATCTCAAATGGGTCAAGACCTAGATACAAAATTCCTTTTAGAATGGAATGCTATAGATGGTTGGGAATCTGAATCTGGTTTAGGTGATGATCTTACTTTAGATGAAGATGGTGATGGTACTGATTTTGATAGAATTTTTGGTATTCCTTACGTTACTTCTACTACTGTAGATCAAGCTAATCCTTTATGTGACATCTCTGGTGGCGCGCTAACTGGCGAAGGTGCTGGTTTAGCTTATCCTGTTGCTGGTGATATTGTTGCAGAATTAGGCGGCTCAGCTGCTGTTGAGGAGTTGATTTATGGATCATGTATGGCTGGTGTTGTAGATGGTGCATATGATAATTGTATCGGTCAAGTTTATGACGGTGTTTATGCACAATGCGAAGGTGCTGGCGGTCCAGTTCCTGCTGTAACAGGTCTTTGCTATGAGGCAGCTATGGGTGAGGAATTTGCTGGTGCTTGTGCTTACTATGGTGCTCAAACTGCAGTATCTATGGTTTGCTCACAGCTTGGATTCTCTGATGAGATTTGCGGTGATGCAGGTGCTCTAGGTGTTGCAGGTGTTGAACAATATTGTGATTCATTAGCTGATGTTGATGGTGATGGTGATGTTTATGGTGATAACGGTTGTGCTGATGTTCAAATTGACCAATGTGCTGTTTTAACTGATAGTGATTTTGCGCTAAACCTTTGTGGTTTATTAGCTGCAGATTTAACAACAAGCGAAACATGTACTGAATGGGTTGATAGTTTCTATGATTATGATGAAGATGAAACTTCTGATACATTTGGTGATATCATTGGTGAATCATTCTTTGATGCTAATGCTGCTTCAGTTCTAGGTGTAACTTGTACTGAATTTGCTGGTGGTTTATCTGCAGGTTTTGCTGCTGGTGATCCTACTACTTTGGCTACTATTGATGGCTTATTTGAAAGTGCAACTGGTATGTCATGTTCAGCTTATGGTGCTAGTTATGAATCAATGTGTGTTACTGGTGTTTCTGGTGTAAATACATTCTATGTAATGGATCCAACACTTGAAGCTTGGGGCCTATTTTTAACTTACAATAGTGCTTCTGTTCAGCAATATTTAATGGCTGGCTTAACTATGGAAGATGTTATGGCATTTTACCCAGAATTATTAGTTAATGATTCAGGTAAAGACTTTGATCCTTCATGCTACTATACAGGTGAAACATGTGGAGGTAGATTGGTTATGAACTTTGCTCCAACATGTGTTCCAGAAGTCGAAGCTCATCAAATCGTTGCAGAATTCGTTGATTTAGAAGCTCTAGAATGCGAAGCAAATGGTGATGTAGCTGGTGGCTTTGATGATATAGCTTGTTCATGGAATGAAAATAGCGCAGTTGAATCATGTGACTGTGATGATGATAATAACAATGGTGCTTTAGATCCAGAAGAAATTTGTTTTGGTGATGGGTACTGGGATACTGAATATGAGGGTCCTGCTGGTGACGGCGTTGTTAATGTTGTTGACGTAGTTAAATTAGTAACTCACATTACTGATCCTCTAGCTCAACTTGGTGGAGTTCTATTCTGTCAAGGTGATATGAATGGAGATGGTTTCATTAACGTTGTTGATGTTGTAAACGTTGTTGGAATCATTGTAGGTAATGCTAGAGTTGGTGGTGCTACTGAAGCGACAATTGAATATACAAAAGATGCAATTAATATTACATCTAATGGATATGTTGGTGGTGTTGATATGTTAGTTGAATTTGCAAATGATTCATTTGGTTTTGAATTAAGTGATCATTATGTTGCTGATTGGACTGTAAGTGGCAATACTGCTAGAATTGTTATGATTGGTGATGAAAATAGTTTAGAAGAAATTCTAACTGTAACTGAAGGTGAAATAGTTTCTATAAGCAATGCTTTAGTAGCTAATTCTTCAAATGAAATTACTGATGTAACAGTTATGTATGATAATGCTCAGCCATTATCATATATTATTAAAGATGCATATCCAAATCCATTTAACCCTGTAACTAATATTACAGTTGAATTAAATACAACTGCAGATATATCTGTACAAGTATACAATTTAACAGGTCAACTTGTTGATGTAATTGCTCAGGGTAATTTTAGTCCAAATACATATAATTGGACATGGAATGCTGAGAACCTTGCAAGTGGCGTTTATTTTATTGCTACTCAAATAGGCAATGATATAAATAACCAAAAAGTTATGTTGATTAAATAATAATTAATATATAGGTTATTTTTTATTCTATATAAAAGGCCCTAGATTTATTCTAGGGCCTTTTTTATTTTTATTAACCAAATATATCTAGTAAATTAATTTAATTGTATAATTAACGAATGACCTTTTATAAAAAATATATAAATTTAATATTTGTTATTTTCATTACCTCTTTTTCTCTTGGATCTAATTCTATCAGGGGAACAGTATATGATTCCAAATCCAATGAATCCTTAATTGGCGCGTCCGTATATATTGAAGAAACATCCCAAGGTACCGCAACTAATATTGATGGTCAATTCTTACTTGAGAATGTAAATGATTGTGAAAATAACTGCACGCTAAAAGTTTCATATATGGGCTATGAAACTTTTTCCAAAAACATCACGCTTAAAAATGAAGATTTAACCTTAGATATTAATCTTATATCTTCTACTTTAGAAATGGATGAAACAATTATAACTTCTCAAAAAAGACAAGATAAAGTAACAGATGCTCCTGCAGCAATTGAACTTGTAAGCTCTGAAGATATCAAGAGGGAAGAATCTACAAATCTAGGTGGATATTTAAAGGGAATTAAAGGAGTTGATTTTACTTCAAGTGGAATTAATAATTACAGTATTTCTGTAAGAGGGTTTAATAGTAGTTTTACTACAAGATTACTAACTTTAACCGATGGGAGAATAGCTAGCATTCCGGCCCTCAGAGTTATCAATTACAGCCTTATTCCTCAATCTAGCAAAGATATAGAAAGCATAGAAATAGTCTTAGGTCCTTCAACAGCATTATATGGCGCAAATGCACATAGTGGTGTTGTAAGCATCAATTCTAAATCTCCTGCTGATTCTGAAGGATTTGATATCAGCATGTCAAGCTCAATAAATGATAATAGAGATTTATTTAAATTTGATACAAGATGGGCAAAAAAAATTAATAGAGATTTAAGTTTTAAAATTTCAGGTTCTTACCTTCAAGGTAATGAATGGGAGTTTGTTAGTGAAGAAGAATACAAACTCCACAGTTATCCATATTCAGGATTTAAAGAACGTGCTATAGATGGAAAAGATAATAACCCCTGGAATAATGAATATGATTTATTAACTACAGGTCTAAATAGCGCGGGAGAAGAAGTTAGAATTGGGAATGGAGAACCCTTTGCAATAGATGATGAAAATTATGATCCTGATGGGGATGGTGTTTCTGGAGAAGATTGGTTTAACGGGATTGATGATGATAGAGATGGTTTAATTGATGAAGATTACTTTTTCTCTGATGGTTTTGATAATGATAATGATTGTGATGGAGATACAAATCTCGATGGTTGCTACTGCTGTGGATGGAATGATTTAAATAAAAATAAAAAATGGGATGCTGGAGAACCAGCCGATGGTGATATTAATGTAGATGAAAATATAGATGTTAAAGAAGACCAATGGTTTGATGGTGTAGATAATGATGGAAATGGATATATAGATGAAACTCAAGAGAGATACAGTGGTTCTGAACCTATACCTAATTGGCAAAACAATTTAGAAAATCGAAATATTATTGTTTTTAATGGAAGAGAAAATTATTTAATTAATGGCGAAAGAAACCCATGGTACTTAGAGGGAGCGACTACATCTGAAAAACATATATATGGTGATCATTACTATGATGAAAATAATGTCGAAATAATGTTTGATAATTATATATGGGATTACGGCAGTGATGGTATACCTGGAGATAGTTATTGGAATGATCAAGCAGGTGATAATTTATTTAATGGTTTATATGAAGGAGGAAATACAATCCTCTATCAAGGATCTTATATAACCGTACCAACTGAAGGATGTCTAGAGAACCCATTTACTGGAAATGGATCTTGTGATAATTTTGGTCAAGGTTTTGGTGCAGATAATTTCATTCCATCCATACATGATTGTGGATTAGATGGACTCTGCCCTGATGATGATGGATATACTGGACAAGATTATGGTGAAGGCAACGGTGTATGGGATTCTTTTGATTGGAATAATGATGGTAATTATACAGGTGGCGATATGTGGAATTCAGGCTTAGGAGAATGGCAAGATGATAATGGTAATGGAATCCCAGACGAAGATGATGCTAGTTTTGAATTTTATGATACCTATCCATATGCAGATGGAGCATGGAATGAAGCTGGTGCTGATGGAATTTTAGGGACACAAGACGATGAGCTTCTTCAAGATTACGGGCAAGATGGTCTTCCAAACACTAATGATCCAGGTGAGAATGACGGCATGCTTATTTTTATTGATAATAATGAATTAGATGGAATTTTTGATATTGGAGATGGATGTTATGGTTGCGAGGCAGAACCTTTAACAGTTGATTTTAATAATAATGGATATTATGATTGTCCTGATCCTAATGATTTAAATGAATGTGACCAATATAAAGATATTAATAATGATGGGAAATATACTCCGGGTGATTATAAAGATAATTTTCAAAGAACAACTGATGTAAATGGTGATGGAATTGATGAATACCCCGATTTTAAAGTTGTAAATGGCAAAGTTGAATTTAGATTAGATTACGATCCCAGTAGAAATTTTAATCTTAGTTTCCAAACTGGTTATTCTGCAAGTAAAACTCAACAAGTTACCGGCTTTGGAAGATATTTAACCGATGTATATGAATATACTTTTTATCAATTAAGAGCTCGTTATAAAAATTGGTTTTCTCAAATATATTTAAATCAAGGAAACTCTGGAGAAACAAGAGGATATTTATTAGGAAATGTAATTACTGATAAATCAAAAAACATGGCTTTTCAATTACAAAATAATTTCAAAATTAAAAATACTAAATTTGTGTGGGGATTAGACTATTTCACAACAATTGCAAACACAAATGGAAGCATTCTAAATGATGGTCCAAATGGATACGATAATGATGGTGATTGGTGGTATGCTTATGCAAACAATATTGATGATGATTTTGATAGTGATGATTATCAAGATATTAATGGTAATGGACGACCAGATCCTGGTGATTATAACCCATTATCAGCAGGTTTAGATGGAATCTTTGGCAATGAAGATGATGATTATCAGTTTAGTACAGGCGTTAATCCATTTGGCTATATTTTTGCAGATGGAATTGACAATGATAGAGATGGATTTGATTCTGATGGAGATAGTTATCCTGATTATATAGAACAACGTTTTGGAACTAACCCTAATAATCCCAATGATATACCTACATCTATCAATCCTCAAACAGGAGAAGAATTTAATGTTCCTTTTGATCCTAACTGGGCTCTTGAAGCTATAGATGAGTTAATTGATGAAAACTGGTGTGGTAATGAACAGTATAAAGCTTTTGTTACTGATGATAACTTTTCTTCTTCTGATAGAGATGGAAAGCGGTGGGAATGTAAAGAAGGCGTAGATGAGCCAGATGAATTTTTAGATGTGACATCAGAAGAATTTGGAATTTATTTCCAAACAAAAACTAATCCATTTGGTAATAAAAAATGGGAAATTATTACAGCTGCAAGAATTGATAAGCATGATAAATTAGATGAAGATTTACAATTTGCTCCAAAATTTGGTGTTTTTTATAGCCCTAATGACTTTCAAACATACAGAATCACCTATGGTAAAGCTTTTAATA
>MDTG01418392.1_pt1 | contig 11562 bp, 10 predicted proteins | sample 811421 | NCBI WGS metagenome assembly MDTG01 (sample SAMN05326645, study PRJNA326480) | marine metagenome | isolation source: seawater | place: Pacific Ocean: South East | collected 2011
AGTTAGAAAGGTAAACGTGGACACTGACTTAAGATTAGCATCAACTGCTGCAATAAGAAAATATTTTTTTGAAAATCCATCTGAGTTTGATCCTAGAAAATATCTTTCAATTTCAAAAGATGCAATGAAAGATGTTGTTAAAAATAAGTTAGAAGAATTTGGAGCTGCTGGAAATGCACCAAAAATAAAACCTTCATCATTATCAATTATGGCCTCTAGGTATCAATCCGGAGAGTTGAGTTCGATAGCAAATTAAATGAATAAAATACGTTGGGGTATAATTGGTCCAGGTTCAATTGCAAACAATTTTGCAGATGCTCTATTACAAACATATTCTGCAGAGTTAACTGCTGTTGCAAGTTTTAATGATGAAAGAAGAAAAGTTTTTGGAGATAAATATAATATTCAAAACAATTTAAGATTCGAAAATTATGATTCATTATTAAATTGTGAATTAGTTGATGCTGTTTACATATCAACACCACATACACTTCATGCTGACTTATCAATTAGAGCGGCTGGAAAAGGTAAGCATATTCTGTGTGAAAAACCAGGTGCAGTAAACTTTAAACAAGGGGAGAAAGTAATAAAAGCAGTTCAGGATGCAGGTGTTTTTTATAAAGAGGGATTTATGTACAGATGCCATCCTCAAATCCCAGCTTTATTAGAACTATTAAAAAATAAGACTATAGGTGATATAACTAAAATTATATCTTCTTTTGGCTTTGATATGACCAAAGTAATACCTGAACATAGACTTTTTAATATAAATTTAGCGGGTGGAGCTATTTTGGATGTTGGCTTATATCCTGTTTCACTTTCTAGAATGATCGCAGGAGTACAGTCAGGTAAAAAATTTGTGAATCCAATTAAATTATCAGCTGAAGCACAAATTGGAGAAACAGGTGTAGACGAAGTATCATCAGCTATTATGGAATTTGATAATGGAATAATAGCTGAGGTACATACAGCAATTATGAAAAATATGGATAATAATGCTATTATTGAGGGATCGGATGGTAAAATTATAGTTGATAACCCATGGATGCCAGGAAGAGATGGTGGTCCATATCACTCTAATATTAGAATAATAAAAAATGGCAAAGAAGAAATTAGAGAGTTTAAAGGACCAGAGCATCTATTTTTTTTTGAAGCTGAACTTTCCAGTCAATCAATTTTAAAAGAAAAACAACAGGTACCACATCCAGCAATGACATGGGAAGATACTCTTGGCAATCTAAAGGTCTTAGATCAGTGGAGACAAAAAATTAATTACAAACTAAATGAAGATTAATTATGCAATATGATAAAATAAACGGTTTAGAAAAAAATATATCAAAACTAATCATAGGTAATGATAATCAAACTGATTATGATGAAGCTGCTAAATTATGGGATCACTGGGTAGAAGTAGGTGGAAATACCTTCGATAATGCTCATATATATGGTGGAGGCTCTATGGAAAGTCTTTTAGGGAAATGGCATAAATCAAGAAATAATTTAAATGATCTTATAATAATTGCTAAAGGAGCACATACGCCAAATTGCAATCCAAAAAGTATATCAACACAACTTGATGAGTCATTGGATAGATTAAAGTGTGAAAGTGCAGATATTTATATAATGCATAGAGACAATGAAGAAATTTCAGTTAGTGAGTTTATTGATATTTTGAATGAAGAAATAGATAAAGGAAGAATTAAGATATTTGGAGCTTCAAATTGGAAGTTAAACCGATTTAAAGAGGCAAATGAATGGGCAGAAAAAAATAATAAAAAAAAATTTACAATTTTAAATAATAATCTTGCACTTTCAAAAATGATTAACCCTTTATGGGATGGTTGTATTTCATCAAATGATGAAAATATATTGACTTATCTTGAAAATACTAAAACAGCTCATCTTTCTTGGTCAAGTCAAGGTAGAGGTTATTTTTTACCAGATGAAATTACAAAATTAATAGAATCTAATATTACCAAAGCAGAAACCTGGAGAAAACCAGGAGAGCATTCAAGTGGACCCATTAGTTGTTTTGATAGTCCTGAAAATCAAGAAAGAAAAAAAAGAGCAAACTTATTAGCAAAAAAACTTAATACAACAGCTCAAAATATTGCTGGAGCATGGCCATTAAATTTAAATTTTCCATCATTTGCTTTAATTGGACCAAGAAATATTGATGAAATTAATTCTAGTCTTGATAATCTAAATATAGATTTAACACAAAGTGATATTGATTGGTTAAATTTAAAAGAAAAAAATTAAATATGAGAAAAGAAAATATTTCAGTTCAGTTATATACAACAAGAAAGTTTCAACCATATAAAAAAATATTTGAATTTATTTCATCTACTGGGATCAAAAATATTGAATTGTTTGCACTATCTGATTTTGATGAAAAAGAACTAAAAGATTTACTTCAAGAATTTAACTTAACATCTTTATCAGCTCATATTAGTTTTGAAAGCCTAGAAGATGTTAATTTGATAATAAATAAAATAAAGTATTTAAATATCAAACATGCAATAATACCTGCTCCAAAAGCTATTCCAGGTAAAGACTTTAAGAGCTACTTTGATATTTCAGAAATTGATTGGATTAATTTTTCAAAAGAGATTTCAAAGTATATTGAAATTTTTGAAAATAACGGCATATCACTTGGCTATCATAATCACTCGTATGAATTTAGCAAACTTCCTAGTGGTAAATATCCTATTGAATGTATTTTAGATCAAAATGAAAATCTTAAATTTGAAATTGATCTTGGTTGGACTACTGCAGGGAATGCAAATCCAATTGAATGGATAGAAAAATATGAAAGTAAAATAATTGCTTGTCATTTAAAAGATTTTTATTCAAATGAAAATATGCTAGATCATAATAATCAATCTTCAATTGGAGAAGGTTTTATTGACTGGAAAGTATTATTAAAAAATATTTCTCGAACACCATGTGAGGTAGTAGCAATTGAGCATGATGATCCTAAAGACTATAAATCATATATAACTAAATCTTTGAATTACCTATTAGATATATAAATGAATATAGGTCTAGTTGGATGTGGAAATATTTCTGATACATATTTTGAAGCACAAAATATTTTTAATAATTTAAAAATTATTGCATGTGCCGATATTATTCAAGAATTAGCTGATAACAAAGCTAATAAATTTAAAATTAAATCCTATAGTGTAGACAGCTTATTAAAAAATGAGGATGTAGAATTAGTTTTAAATTTAACAATTCCATCTAGTCATAAAGAAATAATTTTAAAATCATTAGAACATGGAAAGCATTGTTATAGTGAAAAACCACTAGCAATGAATTTTAAAGATGGTTTAGAAATTAGAGAATTATCAAAAAAAAATAAATTATTTGTTGGTTGCGCTCCAGATACATTTCTAGGAGCGGCTGGTCAAAAAGCTCGTAAATTAATTGAAGACAACTCGATTGGAAAAGTTGTTCTTGGAACCTTTAATATTATGTCTCATGGAATGGAAGATTGGCATCCAAATCCTGATTTTTTCTTTAAACCAGGAGGAGGGCCAGTATTTGACCTAGGTGTATATTATCTTACGCAATTAATAAATCTAAATGGCCCAATAACAAGTGTGATAGCTACAAATGCTACGGTCTCTGACACAAGAATAATTACAAGTAAACCAAGATATGGTGAAAAAATTAGTGTTGAAACACCAACTACGCTTATTGGAACTTTAGAATTTTATAATAATTCTAAAATTCAATTCTTTTGTTCATGGGATATTTGGAAACACTCACATTCAAATATTGAATTATATGGCCAGGAAGGTTCAATGATACTACCTGATCCTAATTTTTTTAGTGGCGATATATTTTTATCAAAAAAAAATAATGAATGGAAAAAAATAGTTAATAATGAAATGCTATTAGGCGTACCAAACAAAACTGATAATCAAGGAATAAAAATTGCAAATTATAGAGGAATTGGCCTTTCAGACATGGTAAATTCTATTGAGAATAAAAAAGATTTTCGTTGTTCTCTTGATCTTTCTTTACACGTTTTAGAAATTATGGAAGGAATAATCTTATCAGCAAAAAATAAAAGCCAAGTAAACATTACTACTAAGCCAATACAACCCAATCCTTTAAACGAGGATGAAATTTTATTTTTAAAAAAAATTAAGAATTAATTGGTAAATTTCTGATAACTCTCATTATTTTGTTCAGCAAGTATAATATTAAATTCATGCAAATCATAGTCTACACTTTTTAACATAGAATTGAATTCTGATCTTTTTGTAACTACTAACGAAATATCAGCAACAATAAGATCAATTACAAAAAAACGATCATTCGCCTTTTTTACTCTCCAAGTTACAACAAGAGAACCAGTTTCAGAAAAAATTTCCATATCAATAAGAATTATTTTATTTTTTGAGTCAACTTTAGACTCTAACAGATTATATTCTTGTCCTGAATAACCTTGCATCATTGAGGCAATATTTAAAGCTAAGTGTCTTTTAAAATTTTTAATATAATTTTTTTTTGTTTCTTTATTTGCATCTTTCCAAGATTGACCAGCTACAAATTTTGCTATTCCAGCTCCAGCAAAATTATTATTTATAGTTTGTTCAATCATTAAAAATCTATTTTCATTAGGTAAGTCATTATTTTGATAAGATATTAATATTTTATCAATCTCTTTTTTTAACCAGTTTGAAGCTTCATCTGCACTTATTTTAGTACTATTAAAAATAACGATAATTGAAAATATAAAAAAAAAGAAATTTTTCATTATTCAAATTCAATACTTATTAGTGGAAGTGGAGTTAATTCATTATCATCTATATTATTTATAGCTGCATTTCTGTTTTGATAATATGAGCTTCTTACTGCCGCGTAATAATCTACAGAATTATCCCTTAAAGCGTTAACTTCGTCTATTATTCTTGATCTTTGATCTACAGCATTAGCTGCTGTTCTCATAGGCACAATCCATGCCTCTCCCTCCGTAACTGCATAGGCATTTATAGGGTCAGTCATCATTGTCATTATCATACCAGTTGTATCTCTTAAATTTGATGGTCCAAAAAGTGGTAATACAACATAGAACCCATCACCGACACCCCAGGTAGCTAAAGTTTGGCCAAAATCCTCTTCTTTTTCTTCTAGCCCCATTTTATCAGCAATATCAAATAATCCAAAAACACCAACAGTACTGTTAACTAAAAATCTTCCTGTTGACTCAATAGCATTCTCTCTTTGACCTTGAAGTAATTGATTTACTACAACAAGTGGTGCACGTAAATTACTTAAAAAATTACTTATTCCAGATTGCAGAGGAGATGGAAGTTTTTTATATCCTTTTGCAACTGGCTCTAAAATTATTTTATCTGCTACATTATTAAAACTAAATATAGCCCTATTTATTGGCTCTATCGGATCATAGATTTCATCTTCAAATTGAGAGGTTTCAAAATCATCTGGTGCTGTATTAACTTGATCTGAGGCTGCACCATATAAATTAAAAGATACTAAACTTATAAATATTAGAATAGATGTAATAAGTTTGTGTTGCATATTTATTTTGATAATAATTAAATTTAATTTAGATTATAAATTACAATATGACTACATTATAGCATAAAAATGTCTGAAAATTCTGTGAAATATCTGGATTTGCTAAATAAAGAGCAAAAAAGAGCAGTTGAAACTACAAATGGATCTTTACTAGTTTTGGCTGGTGCTGGAAGTGGAAAAACTAGGGTTTTAACATTCAGAATTTTACATATTTTATATAATAAATTAGCTTCACCATCCCAAATCCTTGCAGTTACATTTACAAATAAAGCTGCCAGCGAAATGAAAACTCGAATCTCAAATTTAATTAATATTCCAATAGAAAGGATGTGGATTGGAACTTTTCATTCTTTAGCCTTGAAAATTTTACGTCAAAACTATGAACAAGTTGGTTTAAGAAAAAATTTTTTAATTATTGATACAGACGATCAATTAAAACTCATAAAAAATATATGTGCAGCGGAAAAAATAGATACTAAGGAAGTTTCTGCAAAATTTTATTTAAATTCTATCGATAGTTTCAAAAATAAAGGCATAAGTTATGATTCACTAAAAGAAAATAAATATAGAAAAAACGATTTTGAAATTAGAAAAATATATAAAATTTATCAATCTGAATTATTAAGATTAAATTTAGTAGATTTTGGAGATATCATTTTACATTGTATCAAAATTTTTAAAGTAAATAAAAATGTACTTTTAAAATATCAAAATATATTCAAATTTATACATGTTGATGAATATCAAGACATTAATCCAATACAACAAACTTGGATAAAATTTTTATATAATGGTAGTAAAAATATCTGTTGTGTAGGTGATGATGATCAATCTATATATTCTTGGAGAGGAGCTGACATTGGTAATTTACTAGAATTCGAAAAAAATTTTTCAGCTACAAAAATTATTAGATTAGAACAAAACTATAGATCTACGAAAAATATTTTAAGTTGTGCATCTACACTTATATCAAAAAATAAAGGAAGATATGGAAAAGAATTATGGAGTACAAACGAGAAGGGTGAAAAAATTACAATTAATGGTTTTTGGGAAACAAAAGAGGAAGCTATTTACGTATCGGATAAAATTGAAGGTCTAATAAAAAACAAAAATAAATTAAGTGAAATATCAATATTATTTAGAGTAGCAGCGCACAGCAGATCTTTTGAGGAAAGATTAATAAACTTAGGTTTACCATATAAAATAATAGGTGGTTTAAGATTTTATGAGAGAAGAGAAATTAAAGATATTATTGCATATCTGAGACTTGTAAACAACTCCGCCGATGATTTAGCATTTGAAAGAATTGTAAATGTCCCAAAAAGAGGAATAGGTAAATCAACATTAAGTAAAATAAGTACGAACGCACGTATTAATAACTGTTCAATGTTCGAATCAACAAAACAAATAATATTTAAAACTAATTCGAAGACAAAAATAGAACTTTATAAATTTATAGATAACATAACTAAGTGGAAAAATACCAAAAAAAATTTTGATCATATAGAACTAGCTAAAGTGATTATAGAAGACTCTGGCTATCTAGATTACTTAAAAAAAGAAGAAAAAAATTCGAGTAATCCTGAAAATTTATCAAGAATTGATAATATAAATGAATTTATTGAAAGCTTAAAAGAATTCAAAGATTTAGATGGTTTTTTAGAGCATGTTTCTCTTGTTATGGAAAATATATCTAATACATCAAGTGATACTATAACATTAATGACCATGCATGCGGCAAAGGGTTTAGAATATGATTATGTTTTTTTAGCTGGATGGGAAGAAGGTGTTTTTCCAAGCCAAAGATCAATAGAGCAGTCTGGTAACAAGGGATTAGAAGAAGAAAGGAGATTAGCTTATGTAGCTCTTACTAGAGCAAGAAAAAAAGTTCATATCACATACGTCAATCAAAATAGATATTCATTTGCATCACATGATTTTAATTTACCTTCTAGATTTATTAGTGAATTACCTGAAGAAGATGTTGAAATTTATGATTCAAAATATATTCAAGAGAATAATTTTATGCAAGAGTTTGTAGAAACAAATGAATTTTCAAATGAAGTTATAACTCCTGGTAGACAAAGGTTAATCAATAATTCAAAAAAAAATATTGTAAATTGGGAATTTAATCAGGATTTTGAATTCGATAATCAAATTAATACTGGAGATAATGTTTTTCATAAAAAATTTGGAAATGGTAAAATATTAAAACTAGACAATGATAAAGCTTTAGTAGATTTTGAAAATTTTCCACCAAAAAATATTTATATTAAATTTCTGCAAATTATTAATTAACTTTTAATAAAAATTCTTCTTCACTCATAACTTTAATTTCTAATTCTTTAGCCTTTTTAGCTTTAGATCCAGCATTTTCACCAATAATTAAATAATCAGTATTTTTGCTTATTGAAGATAAAATTTTTGCACCATTTTTTTTCCCTAAATATTTTGCTTCTTCCCGCGAAAGTGTTTTCAAAGTACCTGTAAAAACTAAAGATTTATTATTAAAAAAACTATTTCTATCTATTTTTATAGTATTCTCTATTTTCATAAATTTTATTAAATTTTTTACCGTGTCTATATTTTTTTTATTAGTAAAGTATTCTTTTATAGATGATATCGCCTTAGGCCCTAAACCATCTATGTTATTTAAAACTTCTAAATTATTTACTGAGTTAATAAAAGTATTTATATCTTTAAAGTCTCTTGTTAAAATATCAGAATTAACTTCACCGATATACCTAATCCCAAGAGAGTAAACAAACTTTGTAAGACTTATATTTTTTGACTTTTCAATTGATCTCATCAGTTTATTAAAAGAAACTTCACCCCAACCATCTAAATCTAATATTTTATTTTTAAATTTATCTAATTTAAAAATATCTTCACACTTATTAATGAATTTAAGTTCAAAGAATTGCTTTGCTTGTTTTTCTCCAAAACCATCAATATTCAAACTTTTTTTACTTATGAAATGAATAATTTGACCAATTTGTTGAGAATAACAACCATCTTTATTTGTACATCTTAATATAGCTTCATCAGTTTCTCTAATTGTTTTACTATTACAAACAGGGCATAGTTTTGGTGGAATTACGTAACTATTTTCCCTACTTTTTTTTTTAATAAGTCTTGTTACATATGGAATGACATCACCAGCTCTTTCAATTTCCACACTATCTAAAACATTTATTTTTTTTTTATTAATTTCATCAAAATTATGTAACGACGCATTTGAAACAATAACCCCACCTATATTTACTGGTTTTAACCTTGCAACTGGTGTGATGGCGCCTGTTCTCCCAACTTGAAAATCAATCGAATTGATACTTGTAATAGCTTTTTCAGCTGAAAATTTTAATGCTATAGCCCATCTAGGATTTTTGCCAACGTACCCTAATCTTGTTTGTAAATCTAAATTATTAATTTTGATAACCAAACCATCAATATCATAATTTAAATCTCCTCTAATTTTATTTACTTTATCATATTGCTTCATTATTTCTTCAATAGAAGAACATAAAATTGATAATTTATTATTAGGTATATTCCACATTTTCAAAGCTGTATAAAATTCGTCAATAGTCTTAAATGGTTTAGAATTAATTCCAATTCCATGTGCAATAAATTTTAAAGGTCTTTTATGACTTACAGCTGTATCTAGCTGTCTTAAACTTCCAGCAGCAGCATTTCTTGGATTAGCAAACTTATCTTTGGAGTTTAAATTCTTATTTATTTTATTAAAATCATCTTTATTAATAAAAACTTCACCTCTAATTTCTATATTGTCTGGATATTTTTTTGTTAATTCTTTTGGAATTTCCTTTATATTTTTTATGTTCTCTGTAACATTTTCTCCAATAAATCCATCTCCACGAGTTGCTGCCGAAAATAATTTACCATTCTTGTATAGGAGGTTTAAAGACAGTCCATCAACTTTTGGTTCACAAAAAAAATTAAACATTTTCTCATCTGAATAGTTTAAAAATTTTCTACATCTTTTGATAAATTCTTGTACATCATTTTTATTAAATGCATTACTTAGTGAATACATTTGAGATTGATGAATAATTTTCTTAAATTTATTTTTTAACTTGCTCCCAACTAGTTTATTTGGACTGTTTGATGAGATAAAATATGGGTATTTGTTTTCTAAAAAATTATTTTCTTTAACAAGTTCATCATACTCTGCATCAGTTATTTTTGGATTATCTAAATTGTAATAATGATGATTATGCAATTTTATAATTCTTGATAATTCTTTAATTCTTTTTTTTACAATACTATCTTTATTTTTTTTATTCATTAATTAAAAATATTGCTAATTTTTTTGATAAAAGACTCTTCAATTTCATTCTCATTAATTAGATTATAGCTATATTTATACCATTTTGAATTTGGATAATTATGTCCTAAAACAGCCGCAGTTTGAAAAGCTTCCTCAGTCATTCCTATTGCGAAATATGACTCTACCATTCTATGCAGAGCTTCAGGAGTAAATTTCGTTTCATCATATTCTTCAATTACAGTCTTGAATCTATTTAAAGCTGCAATATATTTTTTTTCTTTAAGATAAAATCTTCCTATTTCCATATGCTTGGCAGCTTTATTCGTTTTAACTAAGATAATTTTTTGTGCACTATCTTTTGAATATTTGCTATCTGGAAATCTTATTATAACTTGATTAAATGCTTCAAGTGATAATTCATTGTATCTACCATCTAATTCATGATGAGCAATTTGTTCATAATTACTCATTGCTACCATATAATAAATGTAGTCCAAATTTTTATGAGACGGGTATTTATTTATAATTTTGCTAAACTGTAATATGGCCTCATCATAATTCATCAGAGCATATTTTATAAAGCCAATCATTATTTCAGATTGAATTGCTTCATTAGAAAGTGGGTATAACTTTACAATTCTTTTAAATTCTTGATCTGCAAATACAAAATTTTCATTATTAAAGTAAGTCATTGCATCTACGTATATTTCTTCTGGACTTATTAAATCATTTTCTAGTTCGCTTAATTGGTTATTTTTTTTAGATGAACAGCAAATTAAAAAAACTATAATTGAAAAGGTAATGAAAAAATGTTTTATCATCTTTATATATATATAGATCTATCTAGAAATTTGAATGAAATTAATAAAAAAATTTAAATCACCAAATTTTAATCCTAGGAAAAGTAAAAAAATTTTATTTATCATCATTCATTACACAGCTCTTAAAAATTACAAATATGCTATTTCACATCTTTGTAATCCAAAAAAAAAAGTTAGCTCTCATTTTTTGATTACGCAATCTGGAAATATTTTCAAGCTAGTTGATGAAAAAAAAAGAGCTTGGCATGCTGGACTTTCGTATTGGAATAAGTTCAAAGATATTAACTCATTGTCAATTGGTATAGAATTAGATTATAGTTTTAATAAAGAAAATAACACTTTTTCTGAAAATATGATTAATTCTCTTACATTACTTTTAAAAAAATTAAAAAAAAAATATAATATAAAAAATCATAATATACTTGGTCATTCAGATATTTCACCTTTTAGAAAAATTGATCCTGGAATAAATTTTCCTTGGCAAAAAATAGATGATACTCATTTGTATTTTAAATCTGACAAAAATCTTAAAAAAATAAAACTGTGGTTTAAAAAAAATAATATAAAATCTTCTCAAGAAATTGCGTTGTTCATACTTTCTTTTATTGGCTATGATACAATCAAAGTAAAACAAAATAATCGATTATTAAGAAAACTTATTTTTGCGTATCAATCACACTATCTTCAATCAAACTGCAATGGTAAATTAGATAGTAAAACTTTAGATTTTTTAATTTATCATTTATATAATAATTTATTGACCATCTATTAAAAATATCTACAATATTATAGTGATGGTGCGATGATCGCTTGAGAAATCAAGAGGAAAGTCCGGGCTCCACTGGAAAAAAAACCAGGTAACACCTGGCAAGTGTAAGCTTAGGGAAAGTG
>MDTG01124045.1_pt1 | contig 11561 bp, 10 predicted proteins | sample 811421 | NCBI WGS metagenome assembly MDTG01 (sample SAMN05326645, study PRJNA326480) | marine metagenome | isolation source: seawater | place: Pacific Ocean: South East | collected 2011
GTTCCCCTCTGAGTTTTCAAAATCAATAGGATTGACCTTATGCGGCATCGTAGATGAACCCACCTCTTTTTTGTGGGCTTTTTGCGATAGGTATCCTATCGAAATATATGACCAAAAGTCTCTGTCTAAATCAAGCAAAACAGTATTAAACCTCTTAAGGGCATCAAAGAGTTCTGCCATATTATCATGCGGCTCAATCTGGGTAGTGTAAGGAATCGAGTCCAATCCAATGCCGGTTATAAATTTTTTTGACAAAGTTTGCCAATTTACTTTGGGGTAAGCGCTGATGTGGGCATTGAAATTACCAACCGCGCCATTCATCTTTGCTGTAATTTTAACTTTTTTTATACACTCGGATTGTTTGCGTAATCTATAAACAAAATTAGCTATTTCTTTACCTAGGGTCGTCGGTGAAGCCGGTTGCCCGTGTGTTCTTGATATCATGGGAATATCGGCATAATCCTTCGCTTTGGTCGTAAGCTCCCTCGTAAGGTTTTCTATAGTAGGAATTATTATGTCATTGATAGCACCCTTTAACATTAATCCGTGGCAAATGTTATTAATATCTTCAGATGTGCACCCAAAATGAATATATTGGGTGAGGTTTTTTAAGCTTGGCAAGGCTATGAGTTTCTCATGAAGCCAATATTCAACTGCTTTTACATCATGATTAGTCGTTTTTTCTATCTGCTTTATTTTTTTCGCATCTGATATTGAAAATTTTTCCACTAATTGATCAAGGTTTTTGTGATTGACTCTGCTAAGGGATTTTGCCTCAGATACTTTGCTTTCTGCGCACAAAGCTTTGAACCATTCAACTTCAACGGCAACCCGATACTTAATTAGCGCAAATTCACTAAAATACTTTGATAAGCTTGTCACCTTATTGTGATACCGGCCGTCTAACGGTGAGATGGATTCGAGGGGAGAAAGAGGCATGAGTTTAAGAACCTTTTTTGAATTTTAAGAATAATTTATGGGGGATTCTATTAAGCCCCCACCGATACAAACATTTGATTCGTAGACCACCACCGATTGACCTGGAGTTACTGCCCACTGAGGCTCTGCAAATCTTATTTCAAATTTGTCTTGATTGATATCCTCGATTGTGCATGGAGCATCTAATTGCCTATACCTAGTTTTTGCGTTATACACCCAATGGGTTCTTGGGTTTCGCCCACTTACCCAGTGAGCTTTTTGGGCAACTAATGCATTGGAAAGCAAATCCTTATTGTCATGACCCTGGGTGATTATAAGCTGATTGTTCGAAAGGCTTTTTTTTGCAACATACCAGGGGTCGCCTGCACCGCCAATACCTAACCCATGTCTTTGACCAATTGTGTAATACATTAACCCTTGGTGTTTTCCCATATGTTTTCCATTGGAGCTATAAATATCACCTGGCCTGTCAGGTAGGTGTTTACCTAAAAACTCTCGAAAAGGACGCTCACCTATAAAACATATTCCCGTTGAGTCTTTTTTATCGTAATTTGGTAGGCCAATTTCTTTTGCTAAAGCCCGTACATCTCTTTTATACATATTTCCTAGTGGGAATATTGACTTTCCTAGTTGCTGTTGGGTAAGTCTATGCAAGAAATAACTTTGATCTTTGCTGCCATCTTCAGCTTTCAAGAGTTGAAAGAAATCATTATTTTTCTTTATTTTTGCGTAATGGCCAGTCGCTATGGAGTCACCGCCAATCTTAAGAGCATAGTTTAAGAAGACCTTAAACTTAATTTCTGAATTACAAAAAACGTCTGGATTAGGAGTTCGACCAACCATATATTCTTGTAAGAAGTTTTTAAAGACCTTTTTCTGATATTCCTCAGCAAAGTTAACAACCTCTATATCAATGTCAATGACATCAGCTACCGATGCAGCATCAATGAAATCCTTCCGAGCGGAGCAATACGTATTATCGCTATTTTCATCTTCCCAGTTTTTCATAAAAACCCCAATTACTTCATGTCCTTCTCTTTTTAAAAGCCAGGCAGCAACTGCTGAGTCAACCCCACCAGAAAGACCAACTACTACTCGTTTCTTTTTTTTTTGCATAGTCCTAATTAATTTCATTGATAATGTCTAGTGGATAGCTTAATCCACTCAGGTAATCTTGAAGGCACTGACCAACTAGAATACTCCTGTGGTCATTCCTGGTAAGGATCTGTTCAGCTGTCAGCCATAAGGTATCTATAATGGCATCATCAAGATCTTGATCCTTTGATCCACCATCAACTGATCCAATAAATGCATATCTAATGAAGGTTTCTTTATTATTTGGGTTTTGCCACTTATATATTCCTAAAAAATTTTCTGGAAAAAATTTGCATGCAGTTTCTTCTTTTGTTTCTCTGATAACAGCATTCAATAGTGTTTCGTTTGATTCTAGATGTCCTGCTGGTTGGTTGAGCTTAATTCCATCTTTAGTTCGTTCCTTTACCATGAGGAACTTCCTGTCTTTTTCTATAATGGCAGCGACTGTCTGGTGGAAATTTAACAACACTAGTATTTTTCTCCCTTAGTGCAGCAGAAAGGTGAAACTTTTTAAGTTTTAATGAAGATGTTGGAAAGATCAAATTGTTATCTTTGTTTCTCTCCCACAACATAATCGTAGGCAGGAAGAGTCAGAAAATCTACGAACGAATCGTCTAGAATTTGACTCGAAAACATCTCTGCTGCTTTTTCATATTTGCCACGAGAGTAAACTTCCTCTCCAAGGCTGTCTCTTATTTTCCGCAACTCCTCTGGGACAAGAGATGAAAAAAGCTCTTTCGATACTTTTCGTCCATCATCGAGCACACCCTTATTACTTCTTATCCAATGCCAAATTTGACCTCTAGAGATCTCTGCCGTAGCTGCGTCTTCCATAAGATTAAATATTGGCACGCACCCTGTTCCAGCTAACCAGGCTCCCAAATACTGAATACCAATACTAATGTTTGCTCGCAACCCAGACTCTGTGATCGGTGACTGCGGTGAAAAATCCAATAGATCGTTAGCATTGATTTCGATATCATCTCGTTGTCTATCAATTTGATTTTGCCCGCTCATATGGGTATCAAAAATTTCCTTAGCGATGGGCACCAAGCCAGGATGCGCTACCCAGGTTCCATCATGACCGTCGGTAACTTCCCTGTTTTTATCTTTTTTTACTTTTTCAATTGCTGCTTCGTTAGCTACGAGGTCATTTTTTATTGGTATTTGGGCTGCCATTCCCCCCATAGCAAAAGCTCCCCTTCTATGGCAAGTCTTTATTAAAAGCAAAGAATAAGCCCTCATGAAGGGGCTAGTCATAGTAACTTCGTTCCGGTCAGCTAGTATGAAATCAGGGTGATTTCGAAATTTCTTGATGCAACTAAAAATATAATCCCATCGACCACAATTGAGGCCGGCAGAATGTTCTTTGAGTTCATAGAGAATTTCATCCATTTCGAATGTTGCCAAAATAGTTTCGATAAGAACAGTGGCTTTAACTGTGCCAACTGGCAAGTCCAAGAGTTCTTGCGATTTTAGAAAAACATCATTCCATAGACGTGCTTCTTTATGGGATTCTAACTTGGGAAGGTACAAGTAAATTCCAGATTTTTCATTAACCCGGTTCTGGGCGTTGTGATAGAAATAAAGGCCATAATCAAACAACGCTCCTGACATGGGCTGATCATCAATCAAAATGTTTTTTTCATCGAGGTGCCATCCCCTCGGTCTTACCAAAAGTGTTGCCAATTTCTCTCCAAGCTCATAATTCTTTCCATTTGAGGAGCTAAAAGAAATTGTCTTTTGAACGGCATCTCTCATATTAATTTGCCCGGTGACTTGATTCTCCCAGGTTGGCGTATTGGAGTCTTCAAAATCAGCCATATACATGGATGCTCCTGAATTTAAGGCATTTATAACCATTTTTCTGTCTGTAGGTCCGGTAATTTCTACGCGCCTATCTTTAAGGTCGTTAGGCACGGAAGCCACCCTCCAATCTTTTTCCCTAATGTTCTTTGTTTCGGGTAGAAAGTTTGGCATTTCACCGTTGTTTATTCGTTTTTGCCTTTCTATTCGTTTTGCAAGTAATGCTAAGCGGGTATCATTGAACTCTCGGTGAAGGGTGACTAAAAACGCCAAAGCATCGGGAGTGAGAATTTTTTCATATTCGGCCGTCCATGATCCTAAAATCTTTAGGCCACTGGGGGTTTTGTACTCTGCCATATTGTTTTCCTCCTTAGTTCTACCAAATACTATTATACCCCGAGGGGATGGAGCTACGGTACCTGACGAATTAAATTCTTGTAGCTAATGATATCGTGAAGGTTTTAAATCTACGTCCAAATCATTATAGACGCAATAAATTTCTCACGAACAAGGTACAATAGTCTCTTAGGGTCATTGGCTTGGATATTTCAGGCGCTAATTTAGAGGGTATTCAGAACATGTATAAACACATAAAAGTTCCAGAAGAGGGGAAAAAAATTGAAATTGATGGCGATGGAGGATTAAATGTCCCACAAAACCCTATAATTCCCTACATAGAAGGGGATGGGATTGGAGTAGATATATCCCCCGTCATGATAAAGGTTGTCAATTCTGCTGTCCAACTTGCGTATCAAGGTAAAAGAAACATTCATTGGATGGAGATATATGCCGGTGAAAAGTCCTGTAAAGTTTACGGCGAAAATGCCTGGCTTCCTGAAGAAACTTTAGACGCTGCCAAAGATTTTTTAATTTCAATTAAAGGTCCATTAACCACTCCGGTCGGAGGAGGGATAAGGTCGATAAACGTTGCGCTTAGGCAACGGCTAGACCTTTTTGTCTGTCTAAGGCCAGTTCGTTATTTTAAGGGGGTTCCCAGCCCTCTAAAAAAACCAGAAGACACTGATATGGTTATTTTTCGAGAAAATTCTGAGGATATATATGCCGGTATTGAGTGGGAGGAGGGGACTGCGGAAGCCCAGAGGGTAATAAGCTTTTTAAAGGATGAGATGGGAGTCAATAAAATCCGTTTCCCAGAGTCATCCGGAATAGGCATAAAACCAGTATCGAGGGAGGGAACCCATCGGTTAGTACGAAAAGCTATTCAGTATGCTATTGATAATAAGAGAAAGTCAGTTACTTTGGTGCATAAAGGTAATATTATGAAATATACCGAGGGTGCATTTCGCGATTGGGGTTACCAACTAGCCCGAGACGAATTTGGGGGCAAAGAAATAGATGGGGGGCCTTGGGTTGAACTTCCTCAGGGTATAATTGTAAAAGATGTTATTGCCGACGCCTTTCTTCAACAAATCTTGCTACGTTCGAGAGATTATGATGTTATTGCTACCCTTAATTTAAATGGCGATTATGCATCTGATGCCCTTGCGGCACAGGTGGGAGGTATTGGGATCGCACCAGGGGCCAATTTGTCAAACAGTGTGGCAATGTTTGAGGCGACCCATGGGACGGCCCCAAAGTATGCAGGTAAGGATTATGTTAACCCTGGATCGCTTGTCCTATCTGCTGAGATGATGTTACGCCATATTGGGTGGTCTGAGGCGGCCGATTTAATAATTAAGGGAATGGAGTCGACAATCGAGGAAAAAGTAGTGACCTACGATTTTGCTAGGCTATTGAGCGGGGCAAATCAGGTATCTTGCTCGGAATTCGGCAACGCGCTCATAGCCAATATGGCACCGTGAGCGCAAAACCACTCCTCGATATTTTAATTGGTCCTAACTAAGGACCCTACTCTTTAGAGCTTGTCTTGGATGCTAATGCAATAATCAAGTCTAATAGCCTTAGCTATTTTCTTGAATATTCGATGCTTGTTTACCCTTAGCCCCCTGAGTAACCTCAAATGACACTTTTTGCCCTTCTTTCAGGGTTTTAAACCCATCCATTTGAATAGCAGAAAAGTGCGCAAACAGGTCTTCACTACCATCGTCTGGTGTGATAAACCCGTATCCTTTGGAATCATTAAACCATTTAACCGTGCCTGTTGCCATATCCCTCACCCCTAAACTAAATAACATTACCCTCAAAATTTATTACTAAAAACAATGCTGTAAATTAGTGTTAATGTTCTAAATTTTGTAAGCATGGTAGCTTTTTAGGGTATTATTAGCGCCAAGTCAAGTGTCTTTGTCAAGTATTAGTAAAATATGTACATATTGGTATATTATTTTTTGCGTTGTCATATGAGTCTTGCTTTTGATAACCTGAACAATTAGTCTTGTGAAACTAGAATAAGGTAGCGGCTTTTTTGTTGTGTTTAAATCTGAAATAAATAGTTATGGGTGAAGGCAATAGGGATGATACGCTACTTAAAGAAGGAAAAAGCGTTGTTAAGCCCCCTAATCCCTATAAGGTTTTGCTATTAAATGACGATTATACACCTATGGAATTTGTGGTTTCAGTGCTGCAAAAATTCTTCAATATGAACCAAGACACAGCGACTAGGGTGATGTTGAAAGTACATACTGAAGGGAAGGGTGTCTGCGGGACGTTTCCTAAGGATGTGGCGGCAACTAAGGTTGAACAGGTTTTAAAATTTGCTAAGCAGTATGAACACCCACTGCAATGCACTATGGAAGAGGCTTGAGATGATTGCTCAGGAGTTAGAAGTTAGTTTACATATGGCTTTTATGGATGCGAGGCAAAAGCGACACGAATTTATTACGGTGGAGCATTTGCTGCTGGCTATGATTGATAATCAGTCAGCAGCGGACGTATTGAATGCATGTGGAACGGACCTGGATGGGTTGCGTACATTACTCGAGGATTTTATCTCAGAGAACACCCCGGTAGTTGATGCGGAGGACGTAGATACCCAGCCAACTTTAGGTTTCCAAAGAGTCGTGCAGAGGGCAATTTTACATGTTCAATCATCCGGGAAAAAAGAAGTCAATGGTGCCAATGTGGTTGTCGCTATTTTTGGTGAAAAAGACTCCCACGCTGTCTACTTCTTACATCAAAAAGGTATAACGAGGTTGGATGCGGTAAATTACATATCACACGGAATAAAAAAAGAAGAGGAAAAACCAGGGGGTAAAGTTGAAGCTGAGACTGATGCGCCAGACTCGTCTGATAAGGGTGGCTCTGGTGCGCTAGAAACCTATACCTCGAATCTAAATCAAATGGTTGTGGATGGAAAGATTGACCCCCTAATAGGACGTTCCTACGAGCTTGAAAGAGTGATACAAATAATTTGCAGGCGTCGTAAAAATAATCCTCTCTTGGTAGGGGAGGCTGGAGTTGGTAAAACTGCTATAGCAGAGGGTTTGGCGGTAAGAATTATGGAGAAAAGGGTTCCTGATATTCTAAAAAATTTCCAGATCCGCTCGTTGGATATGGGCGCTCTTCTGGCGGGAACCAAATATCGAGGTGATTTTGAACAACGACTAAAGGCAGTTTTAAAGCAACTTAAAGCGCAGAGCAACTTTATTTTGTTTATTGATGAAATCCACACGTTAATTGGCGCTGGAGCGGCTTCAGGAGGAACATTGGATGCCTCAAACCTTTTAAAACCTGCATTGTCTTCTGGCCAACTGAAATGTATTGGAGCGACTACATTTACAGAGTATCGAGGAATCTTTGAGAAGGATCATGCTTTATCCAGAAGATTTCAGAAGGTTGATGTTAATGAGCCAACAATTCCAGAGACAATATCTATTTTGCGGGGACTTAAGACACGGTTTGAAGGGCATCATCAGGTGCGTTATACAATTAGCGCCTTGTCAGCAGCCGCCGAACTTTCTGCCAGGTTTATAACTGACAGGTTTTTGCCTGATAAGGCAATTGACGTTATCGATGAGGCGGGGGCAGCTCAGAGAATTAAACCGAAATCCCGGAAAAAAAGAGTAATCAGTAAGTTAGAAATTGAGCAGGTGGTTGCGAAAATTGCGAGAGTTCCCGCTCAAAGCGTATCCTCTGATGATCGCAATAAATTGAATACCTTAGATCGAGATCTTAAGACCGTCATTTATGGGCAGGACCGTGCGATAGAATCAGTTAGTACAGCTATTAAAATGTCTAGGAGTGGTTTAGGGGATCCAGGAAGACCAGTAGGGTCGTTTTTATTTAGTGGGCCGACTGGAGTCGGAAAAACAGAAGTTGCTCGTCAGTTGGCTTATACGCTTGGCGTTGAGCTTCTGCGTTTTGATATGTCGGAATACATGGAACGTCATGCTGTATCTAGACTTATAGGAGCACCCCCAGGATATGTTGGTTTTGATCAAGGAGGTTTGCTAACTGAGGCAGTTACAAAGCAGCCTTATTCGGTTATTTTGCTGGATGAGATTGAAAAAGCGCACCCCGACATCTTTAATATTTTGCTCCAAGTAATGGATCACGGGACGTTAACTGACAATAATGGTCGGAAGGCAGATTTTAGAAATACCATTCTGATTATGACAACTAATGCTGGTGCCAGTGATTTAAATAAAAGCACTATGGGTTTTACTGGAATAAAGGATGTTGGCGATGAGATGGGTGCAATAAGAAAAATGTTCACGCCAGAGTTTCGTAATAGGTTAGACGCAATCATTTCGTTTGCTCCTCTTTCTAAAAGCACCATCTTAAAGGTTGTTGAAAAGTTCCTGATCCAATTAGAGGAACAGTTGATCGGTCAAAAAGTAGAGGCTTCATTCAGCGATAAATTAAAAAGTCATCTTGCGAAAAAAGGGTTTGATCCACTTATGGGTGCTAGGCCAATGACCAGATTGATCCAAGAAACCATCAGAAAGGCTTTGGCTGACGAGTTGCTTTTTGGGCGATTGTCTCGAGGGGGCAAGGTTACTATTGATATTGATGACCACGATAAGGCTATTTTGATATTTGAAGAGGATAAGGAGCCTTCAAAAGTTTGTTAAGAAAGACTGCCTTTGTTACGTCACCTAGTTAGAAAACGGTGGTCAGCAAATGAAGGTTGAAGTTGGTTGGTGTGCGATTGGATTACGCATTGGTATGAAATGGGGACTGGTGGGTTTGATGAAACTAATTGCTTCGATGGTTTTTTTGATATTTTCAGTTACGGGGTTGTCGTCAGCGTGGTCTGGTGAGGATTATCAGGCGAGAGGTTGGGCGGCTACCTGCACAGGTTGCCATGGCACAGAGGGCAGAAGTGTTGGAGGCATTCCTTCATTAGCTGGCATGGATGAGCAGTGGTTTGTAGATAAAATGCTTTATTACAGGTCTGAACATGCCAAGGCAACTATTATGCACCAGCATTCCCGCGGCTATACAATAGAACAGATTAATCGTATGGCCAGGTATTTCCAACGACAGGTGAGGAAATAGAAAAAGTGCTGAGATCTCGAAGAAAATTTATCCAGCAATTTTTAACTGGAACCGCAGTCATTGGTATGTCCCCTAAATTAGCGAAGGCTCAACCCTCCATGAAAGGTCGCGTAATAGTCGTTGGCGGTGGTTTTGGGGGGGCTACAGCCGCGAAATATATACGTATGTGGGATCCTGATATTAAAGTAACACTCATTGAAAAGAACCACAGCTTTGTATCTTGCCCTCTCTCAAATCGTGTAATTTCTGGTGTGTGGGATATAAATAAAATATCTAGAGATTATTCAGCGTTGCAAGACCGTTATGGCGTTAATATCGTTCAGGATGAGGCGGTTGATATCGACCCTGTATCCCGCGAGGTAGTATTGAGAAGTAATAGTAAAAAACTAAGCTATGACAAACTTATCTTGGCACCAGGAGTAGACTTCTCATACCGAGAATTGCCTGGGTTGGACACATATGCGGCTAGGCGGTTGGCACCTCACGCCTGGAAAGCCGGCGCAGAGACAATGCTCTTGCGACAACAAATAGAAAATATGCCTGATGGAGGTGTGGTAGCCATCAGCATACCTCTTTCGCCTTACCGATGTCCTCCAGGGCCATATGAAAGAGCATGCCAAATAGCTTATTATTTGAAGGAAAATAAGCCTCGATCAAAATTAATCGTATTAGATGCCAATGAAAATATTCAATCTAAGAAGACATTATTTTCCAAGGCCTGGGCTGACCGATATCCCGGCATTATCGATTATGTGCCCCTTTCTCGTTTGATCGATGTTGATACGGAAAAGATGACATTAAAGTTGGATTTTGAGGATGTGAAGGCAGATGTTGTCAACGTTATTCCTCCGCAAGAGGCAGGTTCTCTAGCAAAAAAAAATGGTTTAGTTGCTCAACGAGGAAAATGGTGTGAGGTTGATTTTTTGACTTATGAATCTAAAATCGTCTCCGACATTCATGTCATTGGAGATTCCGTTCTAGCATCCCCAAAGATGCCAAAATCTGCACATATGGCCAACCAGCATGCCAAAGTATGCGCAGCCGCTATTTGTGCTCTAATAGATGGTAGATCTCCCAACCCAGAACCGATGTTGAGCAATACTTGCTATAGTTTTGTGGGGCTGCATGAAGTGATTCATGTGGCCGCGGTTTATGCCTATGATTCCTCGAAAAAAACTATGGCCATTGTTCCTGGGGCCAGTGGCACTTCAGAAGCTAATGAGGCGGAGAGTCTATATGCAGAAGCTTGGGCCCACAACATTTGGGCTGACATGTTAGCCTAAGCTTATTTCGCTATCGGACGCTTTTTATCGGCAACCCAAGCGCTCCAAGACCCTGGGTAGAGGCGGGAACCCTTCAGCCCAGATGATTCCATTGCTATTAGGTTATGACACGCACTTATGCCGGAGCCGCATGTATGGACAACATTTTTGGGGTTGGTTGGGTCAATTAAGTTGGAGAATTCTTTTCTTAATTCACTGTTTGTTTTAAAAAAGCCTTGATCGTCAAGATTGTTTTCGTAGTATCGGTTTAGTGCGCCGGGAATATGCCCTCCTACAGGATCCAGCTTTTCTCCGATTCCATGAAACCTATCATTTGATCTGGCATCTATAAGGCAAAACTCTTCATCACTGGACTTAAGGATCTGCTCTTCATCAACATTTAACATCTGAGCATTTGGTGTAAAGGATCTTGGATTGATTTGTTTCTCAATTTTAGTAACTTCAAAGGATTGACTTATCCAAGCTTGCCACCCTCCATTCAGTACAGCTATTCTCTGATGGCCTGCCCACCGAAGCATCCACCATAGTCTAGCCCCATATATACCCCCGGAGCTGTCATAGGCAATAATTTGTGAATCATTGGCAACTCCAGCATCTCCTAACCAATTAGAGAAGGTATTTATGTCGGGAAGAGGGTGTCTCCCATTTTTGCCATTCGGCTTCCCCGAGAGATTTTGATTCACTTTGGCAAAAATTGCATTTGGAATATGACTTTCTCTAAATGAATTCCATCCAAAATCTGCATTAAATAGATCATGCCGACAATCAAAAACCACTAATTTATCGTGATTAATTATTGATCTGAGTTCATGGGCGGATATAAGACAGGTATAGTTCATAAATTGTGGCGTGCTAAGTAGCAAAATGTTAGTAAATGAGGTTACCATACTACCTGATACTCATGTAAGGAGTTCGATAGAGAAATTGGATATTAATGTTTTTTTCTAATTTCTCCATTTATGGAGATAAATTATGGCCACGAGTTCAGAGAAGAAAAAGAAAATCACCTTTGAAAAA
>MDTG01207907.1_pt1 | contig 11561 bp, 8 predicted proteins | sample 811421 | NCBI WGS metagenome assembly MDTG01 (sample SAMN05326645, study PRJNA326480) | marine metagenome | isolation source: seawater | place: Pacific Ocean: South East | collected 2011
GTGCATTCCTATGTATGATTGGTATTCCATCTCTAAAACAGGTCCATCAATATAACCGCTATTTGGGTTAGGTCGATCTAATACTAGAAATGATATGTCAAGTTCAGCACAAATACTCATCATATTGTGCATAGCAGATATATAAGTATAAAATCTTGCACCAACATCTTGAATGTCAAAGATGACTATATCAATGCCTTGCATACTTTCTAAAGATGGTATTCTGTTTTTTCCATACATTGATATTAATGGAATTTCTTTTTCTTTTATTGTTAATGTATCTTCTTTCACTAGTTTACCTCTTTCTATTGTACCTGAAAATCCATGCTCTGGAGTATAAATTTTATTTATATTTAGGTTTAAATCTAATAATGTATCAATTAGGTGTATATCTTTAATTGTAGAGGTATGGTTAACTAGTAATCCAATTGATTTATTTTTAATTAAGTTAATATATGAGTCTATTCTTTCAGCACCAACAATTATTTCATTATTTAACTCTTTAAATGAAAAATTGATGTTTAATAAAAATAAAAGAGAAAAAAACTTTATCATTAATTATTACATTTAATTTAAAATTAATAGCCTAAATATCTATTCCATTTTTATATTTAATTAGAGAATTATTACTTGATGAATTTCCAACATAAAAATTGTAATTTAAATTTTCTGTCTCCCATTCTTTATTTTCTTCATTATAATATGCAAGGTCATTTTTAAATATTTTTAAAATTATTGTTTTCTTTTCACCTGGTTTAAGACCTACTTTTTTAAAATCTCTAAGTAATTTTAAAGGTCTATTTATTTTAGAATTTTCAAAACCAACATATAGTTGAATTACTTCATTACCATAAATTTTAGATATATTTTCAATATCCACTTTAAATTCAATTTTATTATTATTTGAATTATTTTCTATTAATCTAAAATTATCTATTTTAAAATCACTATAACTTAATCCATAACCAAAAGGAAATAAAATTTCTTTATTAAACTTCTCAAATAATGTATAACCATGATAATACCCGTAGGTTATTGTATCAGTGTATGGATTAAAATATGGATAATCACTATCATTTTTAGCAATAGAAAAAGGTAATTTTCCACTTGGATTTGCTTTTCCATAAAGAATATTAGCAAGTGCATTTCCACCCTCCATTCCAGAATACCAAGAAAATAAAACTGCTGGAATATCATCTATCCAGTTATTCATATTTATTCCACTTCCTCCAACATAAACAACAACAATATTTTCATTAATCTTTGATAATGTTTTGATTAAGTTTTCATCATCATTATTAAGTCTTAAACTTAATCTATCTCCTCCAATGCCTTTTATACCAACTAACTCTTTAGCTTCTGCCGATTTTAGCATTTGACCTCTACTCATAACATATTCTCCCTCGTCTTCATATGTATATCCAACTACTAAAATAATTTGATCTAATTTTTCAGCTATTTTTTTTGTTTCCTCTAAATTTTTTCCATTATCATAGATTACATCTACGTTTGAATTATTAAAAAAATTAGTAATACCTTGAAAAGGTGTAACAACATATGGAGAGTTTGAATTACTACTCCCCATATCACCTGTATTTTCTAAATTTGCTATTTTTCCAATAACTCCAACCTTCATATTATCATATATTTTAAATGGTAAAATATTTTTATTTTTTATTAAAACCATACTTTCTTCAGCTACAGTTTTAGCCAAATTTATGTGAGATGTATCTAAAATTAATTTTTTACTATATTCAATGCTATCGTAGGAAAAAGCATATTTTAATCTTGTTTTCAAGGTTGATAAAACTAAATTATCAATTTGACTGATTTCAATTTTATTATTATTTAAACCATCTCTAATTACATCATAACTATATTCATCCTGCCAAGGCATTTCTACATTAAGTCCTGCATTGATTGCTTCAATTCCATCATATATTCCGTACATCCAATCAGTTGAGACAAATCCTTTAAAACCCCAATCATCTCTTAAAATATTTATCAATAGTTCCTTGTTACTGCCACTATAATTACCTCTAACCTTATTATATGCAGACATTATTGATGCAGGTTTACCTTTTTGTATAACTTTTTTAAAATGAGGTAAATACACTTCTCTTAAAGCTCTTTCATTTATTGAAACATCGATTACCCACCTTGAGTTTTCTATACTATTAAGAGCAAAATGTTTTGGGCACGCCATTACATTATTTTTTTCTATACCTTTAACTGCAGCAACTCCGAACTCTCCCAAAAGCCAAGGATCCTCTCCATATGTTTCCTGTGCTCTTCCCCAACCAGGGTGTCTTAATAGATTTATACATGGTGTTGCAGCATAATTTGTATTATTAGCTCTCATTTCTTTAGAAATTACATCATGAACCTGATATTCAAGAGATGTATTCCATGATGCAGCTCTTGCCATTGCAACAGGAAATGTTGTAACAGCATTAATTTTTTTATCTAATACCCTTGCTCCTCTTGGTCCATCTGATAGTACCCATGGGGGGATATTTAGTCTTTCATTTCTGCCAACATAAATATGAGGAAATCTTTGCTTTAATATAAAGCTTCCGAAGAACTTTGGAATTGATTTGTACATTTTCTCACCATACATTTGATCAATTTTCTCTTCCAATGTCATATTAGATAGAAGATTTTCTGACAAACTATCAGTATTTATTTCCCATATATTTTTTTTATATACATCTTGATTAGCTTTAAGGCTATACATTTTATAATCAAGACTATAGAAAACAACAGAGAAAATTGTAATCACTAGAACAATGATTGACAAAAAAAAGTACTTTAAAAATTTAATTATTTTCATAAATTATTTATTGATTCATCTAACCAAGAAGTTCTATTTTTGATCCAATTTTTTAAAAAATCAATTTCTTCATAGTAATTATTTCCAATGAAACTATTGGGCCATATATAAATTCCAAAAATTCTCCACTTATCAAAATTCCTTTCTACAATATCTGTTTCATTATTAAGAAATGAATAATAATCATCAATTAGGCGTATGATATTTTCATCAGACAATGTACTAATTCTTAATTCATTCCACCTATCTTTTAATTGATTTACAAAATTTTCATCTTCTAAAAATCTATTCCACCAGAATGGAATATTCCAAAAATCACCAAGGCATCTTTCATTGAATTTGTGTAGCCAAATATCATACCTTTCCCCTCCACAATAATCTGCATTTCCGAAAGACAGATTAAAATCCCATATTGGTCCAATTATCAATTTTTTTTCTCTGTCTTTATGAAGATAAGTACTTAATCTAAAGCCATCTACATTATTAGATATCTCATTAAGTATGAAAAAATCAATAAAGGAATTTACGTCTATGTATTTTCTGTAACCATTTTCTGAATTTTTAAATTGATCAGACGCTAGGGAAGATTCAAATTCATTAATATAATTTTTAATATAATTTTTTTGGTACGCATGTATTTCTGATGGTTTAGGGTATTCATAATTAAAATAAACTTTTTTATCTCCATCTTTTTTACCAAAAACATCATATTTAGATTGAAATGAGTTATAATCTGTATAACTCCCATCCTCCATATCACTTTTGTCTATTTTTATTATGTAACCTCCAGTAATTAAAGTTTCATCTATATCATTTTCATTTAGCTTTTGAATATTTATTCTATTATTATCTCTTTTTAATTTTTCCATGAAGATATATAAACCCTTATACTCATAATTTATTGATAATTCAACAAATTCTGTTTTAGATGCGTATCTCCCCATCTGATTTGAAAGATCATAAATCAGTTTGTTTCTAATCAGAGATTTATCGCTAAATGGACCATACAAAATCCAATCTTCCTCTTCTGGGAAACCTAAAAGTGATACGTCAATATCATTATATTGATTATCCCATGTCTCAAATCCAAATGATTTTTTATCGAAGTATTGTGAAGATTCTCCTCTTATTTCAATTCCAATTGTACCTTCATAGTATATAGAATCATTTGTGCTAATTTTTAATGCTGCAGGAACTTTTGGTTCATCAACTATCTCACCTTCTGGCCCAACTCCAAGTGTTATTATTTCAAAATTAATACAACTCAGACATTCTTCTTTATTATTATTTAAGTCATTATCATTATTTTCTTCAGTCAAATTTGAAGTCTCATCTAAACTATTACACGAGAGAATAATTGTTATAAATAATAAATAAAATATTATATGAATCCTCATAGTTTATTTAAGTTTGATACTGACAAATTTAGCAAATGAATTTATTTAGTAGAATTTATGAATTAAATAATAAAGACTCATCTCATTTTTCAAAACTTCTAAAAAAAATATCATTACTAAGTATTTCAATTGGTCTTTTTTCAGTTCTAATTTCATCGTTTATTTTATTTGGTTTTAAAAAGGAAATTAAAAATAAAATATATGATTTTTCAGGTCATTATAATATTTCAAGCTATAGTAATGGTATTACTTTTAAAAATTCACCTATTGATTTAGATGAAGGTTTTTATAAGAATTATTCCGAATTAAGTTTTGTTAATAATGTATATCCTTATGTTTTAAACTCTGCTCTTATTCAAGGAAAAAACAAACTAATTGAGGGGGTTATTTTTAAGGGAATTGAAATGCAATATCTTAAAAATATTAAATCTCATTTTGATGAATTAAAAGATTCTTTAGACTTAAAATCCTCTTTGATAATTAGTAATGATATATCTAAAAAATTAAAATTATCAATCGATGACACGGTTACTATATTTTTTCCAAATGACCCGCCAGTATTTAGAAAACTAAAAGTACAAGCAATTTTTTCTACTGGTCTAGAGGAGCTTGATAAGTCAACCGTGTACGGAGATATTAATACTTCAAGAAAAATTTATGGTTGGGATATAAATAATGCTTCTGGATTGCATGTTTTTATTAATGATTTTCATGAAAATAGAATAATTCTTGATGAATTAAATAAATCAACTTCATATGATGAATATGTTGAGTCAACTAATACTAAATACATACAAATTTTTGATTGGTTATCATTACTTGATAAAAACGTAATTATATTTTTTGTAATTATTTTGGTTGTAGCATGTTTAAATATGTTATCAATCATTCTAATAATTATTATGGAAAAGACAAAGCTAATTGGTACTCTAAAATCATTTGGAACACCAAAAAATACTATTTATTCTATTTTTTTTAAGATAGGTTTTAAGATTTGTATTTATGGAATTATGATAGGAAATTTTCTTTCTTTATTATTTTATTACATTCAAAAAAAATATAAAGTTATTAAACTAAATAAAGAAAATTATTACATTGATTTTGTACCTGTTGATTTTGATTTAATTAATGTAATTCTCATTAATGTTATTTTATTTTTTATGATAATATTTTCAATATATATCCCAATTCTATTTATTAATAGAATTAAAGTTATTAAATCAATTAAGTTCAGTTAACTTTTAAATTTTGTGAAAAAGCTTATCGCTTTCATGTAAATTATTCCAAAAAATGCTTCTCCTGGAATTTTGAGAGACATTTTAGATTCTCCAATTTCTCTGTCTTTAAAAATTATTGGAACCTCTTTTAACTTAAACCCTAGTTTGCTTCCTATAAATTTTAGTTGTATTTGGAAAGCATAACCTTTAAAATATATATTATTTCTTAGTATACTTTTTAAAGCTTTTAAATTATAACCATTGAATCCACCTGTTGAGTCATTTATCATAAGACCAGTTATAATTTTAACATAATAATTTGCAAAAATCGAGAGCATGAGTCTTGATAAAGGCCAATTTATGACTGTAATACCTTTAATATATCTTGAGCCAACTACTATATCACAACTATTTGATTTTAATTCACTAATTAGTTCAATAAGTTGATTTGGGTTATGAGATCCATCGCAATCTAATTGAAATATAAAGTCATATTTTAATTCTACAGCTTTTTTAAAGCCAGCAATGTAAGCAGTTCCTAATCCATTTTTACCTTTTCTTTTAATCAGAAAGATTTCAAGTTTATATGATTTCGAATCAATTGCATTTTGAACAAATTCTCCAGTTCCATCAGGTGAGTTATCATCTACAACAATAACATCGAATTTTTCTGTTAATTTTTCAATTTTTTTTAAGGTAATATCAATGTTTCCTATTTCATTGTATGTAGGGATGACTATAACATTTTTACTCATATAATTTTAAAAAAAACAAACTAATCTATTAAATATTATGAATATAAACCTTTTAATTTGATTTTTGTATGATGATTAATTTACAAACTCAAATTAGGGATGAAATAAAAATAGCTTTTGAAGAGTTATTCAAATATGATTGTCCAATAGATAATATTTCAATTGATGAGACTCCCAAAAATTTTAATGGATTTTATACTCTGGTAATTTTCCCACATCTTAATTATTTAAAATCTAACCCAGAAAAAATAGGCACTAAAATTGGAGAGTATCTTAAAGAAAAATCTCAAATAATTTCAGATTATAATATTGTGAAAGGGTTTTTAAATTTTGATCTTTCAAATGAGTTTTTATTATCATTATTAATAGAAATTAACAAATCAACAAACTGGGGTATAGTATCAGATAAAGGTCTAGAGGTAATGGTTGAGTTTTCTTCTCCTAACACCAACAAACCTCTACATTTAGGTCATTTAAGAAATATTTTTTTAGGTGATGCTATTTCTAAAATATATAATTCATATGGCTATAAAACACATAAAGTTCAAATTATAAATGATAGAGGAATTCACATTTGTAAATCAATGATTGCTTGGAAATTATTTGGTAGAAATACAACTCCAGATTCAGAAGGAATAAAAGGTGATAAATATGTGGGTAATTATTATGTTTTATTTGAGAAAGAGCATAAAAAACAAATTAAAGAATTAATTGATAAGGGATATGATGAAAAGGAAGCGGAAAGTAATACTCCAATTATGAAAGAAGCTATTGAACTCCTTCAAAAGTGGGAAAGAAAAGATAAATCTACATTAGAGTTGTGGAGTAAAATGAATAATTGGGTTTATTATGGATTTAAATCAACTTATGATAGTCTTGGAGTATCATTTGATAAAAATTATTATGAGTCAGAAACTTACCTTTTAGGTAAAAAAAATATAGAAAAAGGATTATCCAAAACTATTTTTTATAAAAAAGATGATGGTTCTGTTTGGGTAAACCTAGAAAATGATGGTCTTGATAATAAAATTCTTTTAAGAAGTGATGGAACGTCTGTTTATATGACTCAAGATATTGGAACTGCAATAAAAAGGTTTGAAGATTTTCCAAATATTCAAAAGCAAATTTATACTGTTGGAAATGAGCAAGATTATCATTTTAAAGTATTATTTAAAATATTAGAAAAATTAGATTATAGATGGGCAAAAGAATGTTACCATTTATCATATGGTATGATTGATTTACCTGATGGTAAGATGAAATCTCGGGAGGGAAAAGTTGTTGATGCAGATGATTTAATAAATCTTATGATAGAAACAGCAAAAAAAAGAACTGAAGAATTAGGTAAAATTGATGATTTTAATGCTTCTGATCTGAAAGATTTATATAACAAGATTGCATTAGGTGCTCTCAAATATTATTTATTAAGAGTAGATCCTAAGAAAAAAATCTTATTTAATCCAGAGGAATCAATAGATTTTCAAGGAAATACAGGGCCATTTATTCAATATACATATGCCAGAATAAAATCAATTATTAGAAGAGCTAATGATTTAGGAATTGATTATGAAAATATTAGCATGAAAAAATCATATAATTTATCAATTCATCATAAAAAATTAATAAATCATATTTACTCATTTCCAAATGTGATTGAAATTTCAATTAAAAACTATTCTCCTGCTTTCATATGCCAGTTTTTATACGAATTATCTAAACTTTTCAATAGTTTTTATCAAGATGAAAAAATTATCGATAATAATGTAAATGAAACAACTCCTTTCAAAATTGCGTTATCAGACATAACATCTAAGACTTTATATAATGGTTTAAAATTATTAGGTATTGATGTAACTGAAAAAATGTAATGAAAGTAATTTTTATAGTAGCTCTTTCAACTATAATATCTGTTAGTGGTATTTATATATTAAGAGAAAAAGTTTTTAAAGTAAATGATCAGGCTCCCGATGGAGATATTATTTCTGATAAAAGTTTTTATACGTTGTCAGCAAAGGATATAGATGGAAAAACTATTAATTTCTCAAAGTTTAAAGGAAAAAAACTTCTTATTGTTAATGTTGCATCAAAATGTGGATATACATCACAATATAAGGATTTACAAGAATTACATAGAAAGTATAATGATAAAATAACCATATTGGCATTTCCTTCTAATAATTTTGGTTTTCAAGAACCAGGTTCTAATGATCAAATTGAAGAGTTTTGTGAGACTAATTATGGAATTGAGTTTCAGTTATTTGAAAAATCAGATGTTAGAGGTAAAAACTCCAATGATGTATACAAATGGCTTTCATCTATTGAAAGTAATGGATGGAATGACAAATCACCAAGATGGAATTTTTTCAAGTATTTAATTGACGAAAATGGTAATTTAAATTCAATATATTCTTCTAATGTTAATCCACTTGATAAAGAAATTGTAGATTTTGCTATTAATTGAATCTGTACTCTCTAATATTTTTCTTTTTTATTAATGTTTTTCTAAGAGAATTCCCTGTTATTATTCCAAGACCTGAGAATACACCTCCAAAAATTGCAGTTAAAACTACTAATGTATTTATTGAGCCTATTTCTAATATTTCAATCACTTTTAAAGATAAAATTGATTGAGTCTCAAATTCAATATTAAGAAGAATAAAGAACCAAGCTACACTTGTTCCTATAAATCCACTTAAAAAATGTGAGAAATAGTTATCATCTATTAAACATCCAAGAGTAAACGGAATTAGTATTATTATCCACCATGGAGAAATATCTGAGAAATAAAAAGAAGAAATCCCAATAATTAAAATTCTTAATATGAAATTCATTTATTTATTATTTTTTCAAAAATTATTTTAGAATTTTCTTTTAAAGGTTCTTTACTAAATAAAAGTTTCTTATAAATACCTTTACCCCAATCACTAATTCCTTCAACATAATTAGGACTACCTGGGTTACCAGATTGTCCTCCTGGGTAAACACCCCATGCTTCAGTTTCTTTCTCACGATCTAATTTAACAATCATCCTCCAGGATGGTCCATGTCCTCTACTTGCAGCATTTAAAATATTTCTATCCCCTCCAATATCAATATTATCTAAACTAAAACTTTTTATGCCTAATAGATGATTTACTCTTGTATTTTTAAAATTTTTCCATAAAATCAAAGATTTATTTTCTTCCTTTTTCCAGTTTTCAAGAGAATCTATAGTTTCTTTAAAAGATTGATTAATTATATCATTTATTGATTCTTCTTCCGGTGTTTTTAAATTATCATAATAGTCAAAATTTTCATATTCACGGATTACCTTATAAGTAATAAATGAATTTGGTTTTCTATATGAATATTTCATTGTGTCAAACTCATCCCAGAGTTTATTTCTTAATTTATTCCACCAAACATTAAAAATTGGTGTAACTGTATCATTAGGATCTGAAAAATAATCCCAATTTGAAATACTTTTAAAATAATCTATTTCGTTACTTTTTAAATTATTTGTGTCAATCTTATCAATTATTATGGGTAATGATTCAAATGCTTTATAGTTAAAATTATCATTTTGAATTTTAATTACATCCTCTAATCCTACTAAATCAATTGATTCAAGTCTTTCAATTAGTCTTCTACCTCTATACATTTCATAATTATGGCTATAGTAATAATATGGGTATTCTTTATCTACAGGATGTTGATTAGCGGAACTTACAAAACCATTTTGAGGATTTTTAGTTTTTAAAATATGTTCATAAGGAATATAATCTTTCCATTCATGATCAGGATTTGAACCATCTAAAAGAAATTTACCTTGTTCTTTCCATTTAACAGGAAATTTACCAGCAATAGTTAATCCTATTTCACCATATTTTGTTCCATATGCAAAATTTTGAGCAGGTCCGTGAAAATATTTTAATGCATTTTCTATATCTAGGATATTTTGGGCTTTATTTAATAATAAAAATGTTTTGTATTCGACTGATTCATCATGTGCTATCCATCTCATTGCAAGGTTTATTTTTAATGAATCATTATTAAAATTATGATCATATGATACTGGGCCGTAGTGTGTATAAATAATGGTATCATAAAAAGATTCTGAATTTTTAATCTTTATTTCTTCAATCACTTTTTCTGATTTTAACCATTTATTTCCATATCTATACTCTCTCCTTGATTCGTCTTTAAAATCAATTTTGTACCAATCGACAACATCTCTAGTAGCATTTGTTTCTCCCCATGCTATATAGTCATTGAATCCTATAATTATCCCTGGAGCTCCAGGTAATGATGCGCCCATTGTATTGAATGTGGGAGAGTTTAAATGTATTAGATACCATATTGATGGCAGATTTAAAGAAAGATCGGGTTGGCTAGCTACAAAAACACTACCATCTTTTGATTTTTTTGGAGAGATTGCAAAATTATTACTGCCATTATCTTTATGAGGTTTTGATAAAGTGTTTTTAGGTAAAAAATTATAATTTTTTACTATTGGAACTTTTTCTTCAATGATATCAAAATTAAAATTTGTTCCTCTAGGAATTATTGGTCTAATCTTTGAATCAAATTCAGGAAATAAAATATCATATTTTTCTTTACCTAGAATATTTAATAGATAAGTATCTTCTATATCAGTATCTCTACTTGATAACATATCGGACATAGATTCCATTAGTATAAATGTTTTGAGTAGAGTCCATTTCTCAGGCTTATAATCGAGTATTTTATATTCAATAGGATAATCAGAATAATTTAAATTCTCAATATATTCATTTATACCTCTTACATATGATTCAAGTAACTTATTTGTTTCTTTATCTGATTTAGATTTATTTAATGTCCTTTTTGCTGCATAAAGAATTCCTTTCCTTCTTTGTTCTCTATCTCTATTTAATGCTCTTTTACCTATTATTTCTGAAAGTTGACCTGAAGCTGCTTTTATTTGAAATTCCATTTGCCATAATCTATGTAATGCAGTTAAATATCCTTGAGCATAAAATAAATCTTCATCATTATTAGCATAAATATGAGGGATTAACATACTATCATACTGAATTGTTAAAGATTGTTTTAAATCTTTAAGGTCAATTTTATTTAATGATTCTATTTTATTTCTCTCAGCATTTTTCCAAAACCCATTATATGGATTGAGAAATTTACCTAATGGTGGAATATTATTTAATTGTTTATTAAAAACAATAACTAGTGATCCAGTTATTAATAAAAGAATTATAAAAATTATTTTTTTAGTCATATTATAATTTGTGCGTTAGGAAGGATTCGAACCCTCAACCGTCAGAGCCGAAATCTGATGTTCTATCCAGTTGAACTACTAACGCAATTCAGTTATCTTTTAATA
>MDTG01252610.1_pt1 | contig 11561 bp, 8 predicted proteins | sample 811421 | NCBI WGS metagenome assembly MDTG01 (sample SAMN05326645, study PRJNA326480) | marine metagenome | isolation source: seawater | place: Pacific Ocean: South East | collected 2011
ATTGTTAGGGAATTGTTTTTTTTGTTTATGTAATTTCATATATGAGATTTCATATTTATCTTTGTTCGAATAAACATCATCTACATAATGTAAAACTATTTTTTTCATTTTCTGATTTAACAAACTATTTATAGGCCTCTCTTTCTTTAGAATTTTGTTAGTTTGAGCATTTTGAAGGAATAATAGAGGAGCTAGTGTCCACCTATTAAATTTATATGCGGGAATCTGTAGGAAAAGACAGATCTCATAAATTAAATATTGTGCATGAGAGTGAGGAGCTTCTGCCATGAGAAGAAAGTCTGGTTTTTCCTTAGAAAATTTCTTTAATGTCCAAATTATAATCTGATGAAAATAAACTTCTCTATCTATTCTTGAGAAAGTACCGTAAAGATCCAATCGATCCATCATCTTTAAACATCGATCCTTAGCTCTTAGATAATTTTCAGATTGAAAAAAACTAAGATTCTCTCCCGAATATTGAATATTTTTTAATTCGTAGGGTCTGTGAACAAATGTCAACATCTTTACAACATTATCACCGAACACATTTTTAGCTTTATTGTAATGTCTATCATCGCCAAGCCAGAGGATTGGCTCAGCTAGACCCTCATTTTTTAACTCGAAAGCGACATCGAACCAATGTGGCGCTTCGGTCATAAAATAACAATATTTTTTCATAAGAATCTTACTTATTCGATTTCATTCCATGAAATAGGTTGACCCTTCTTCACTGATTTTTTCAGTTTTTTGCCTATGATTTCGTCAAAATACTTCGGCTTTAAACCATATCCAGGTCTGACTCTTTTAATGTGTCTTTCACACAAAGTTTCTCCTGATAAAATATCCTCAGAAAAATACAAAGACCTTCTTCTTTTTCTAGATTTCTTCTCAGATTCTGTTTGACCAAAGAAAATCTCTCCTTTTGCTTCCCAAGCTTTATGAGTTTCAGAAACCAATATACTAAATTCATCTGGCTCCATGGAAAAACTAGAATCCACTCCATCTTCAGATCGATCAAGTGTAAGATGTTTTTCAATAATTGTTGCACCATAACTAATGGCAGCACATGCAACACCAAAACCAAGTGTATGATCTGAAAGACCAACCTCGCAATCATGCAAATCTCTCAGAGTTGGAATAGAAGATATATTTGTATTTTTGGGGCTTGCTGGATAAGAGCTTGTGCATTTCAACAAAGAAAGTTCCTTGCAACCATTTATTCTAGCAGAATGAACAGCTTCTGCTATTTCTTGAGAGTTAGCCATTCCAGTTGATATTATTAACGGCTTACCAGTTTGTGCTACTTTCTTAATTAACTGTGTATCGACACACTCAAAAGAAGCAATTTTATATGCAGGTACATTTAAATCTTCAAGAAAATCAACTGCAGTATCATCAAATGGTGAACTGAAAGCGAGTAGATTGAGAGACTGTGCATAATTAAAAATTTCTTCATGCCATTCCCACGGTGTATGCGCCTGTTGGTACAATTCATACATATGCCTGCCATTCCATGGCGAAGACTCATCTCTAATCATAAATTGATCTGAATCTAGGTTGAATGTCATTGTATCTGCAGTATAGGTTTGTAACTTTATAGCATCTGCATTTGCTTCAGCTGCCTTTTCAACAAGAGCCATGGCTTTTTCTAATGACTGATTATGATTTGCCGACAGTTCGGCGATAATAAATGGTTTTTCGCCTTGGGAGATTTTTCTATTTTCAATCTTCATTTTATTTTCATTTTCATAAATATCCATTCTGTTGGATCATACTTTAGATAATTTGGAAATACTTCAATTTCAAAGCCTACTTTCTCATTAAGCCTAATGTTTGAAACATTATCCGATCTAGTTATTGCAAAGAAAAAATCAACATCTTCACTTTTCTTAAAGAAATTCAGAACTGTATTCGTCGCTTCTAATGCAAGACCTTTTCCTGAGAAATTTTTATTTCCAATGAATTTACTGAGCTCGAAACAATTTCCTGGGAGAGCTTCATATTTATCTCTTTCCAAAGAAATCATTCCAATGGGTAAATCATTTTGGTTATCAGAAAAAATTATATCCCTCCTTCTTTCTCTAGTCTTAAAGAACCAATCTTGATGCTCCTCTAATGTAAATCTTTTTTTGACATGACTGACATTTTGCAACCTTGAGCTGTTTCTCCAATTAACAATCAATTCAGAATCTTCAACTCTCAACTGTCTATAGTTTAACCTTGGGCTTTTAATATTGATGATCATTTGATTACTGAATCAATGTTCCAATAATTCTTTTTACACCTAAGCCATCTATGAATATTTTTCTTTCTTCATACCATGATTTTAGTGATTCAGTATTACTAAAAAAGCTTTCATAAGAATCTTCCAGAACATTTGAGTCAACAGAATCAATACTTCCAAGATATTTTGCATTCCCACTTTTATGCCAAGAAATAGATTGCTTAACCTGATTATCTGCCACAGAAACAATCTGCATTGGTGTTTGTAGAAATGCTGACTCATAAGTTATAGTCCCTCCGCTAATAAATGAGAATTTTGCATTATTTAGAGTAGAGGCAAATAACTCTGAGTCTAATAAGATATTGAATCTATTTTTTTTGCTATATTTATTAATAATTTCATCCTTATTTTCGTATGCGGAAGTTATAGCTATATTGACTTTACTGATCTTTTCACTCAAGAATTCTAAGTATTCTTGAAATTTTCTAAGTGCGAAGTGATCTCCGCCTCCGCCAAAAAATACAAGCACTTCGTCTTTAGTTCTCTTCTTTAGACGATGGAATTTTTCATCAATAAGAATGAAGTCTGGCCCAAGCAAATGCTTTGAATCATCATTTTTATAAACTGGGGAATAATTAATAATAGTTGAAGTTTGGTCATCAATTTTGGGATTTAGGTCAAAACGGAAAATATTTACTTGTCTATTCAGTTTTTCAATGATTTCACTATGATTTATTGAATAGTCATCGATGACAATATTGGAAAAATGGAACTCCTGGTTCAGCTGATTTAATTTTTGGAAAAGATTTGAATGATCATAATAATACAATGAATCAAATGCTGATAACTGATCATTTACTTTGATTGAAGATTCGCTTGTAAGCAAAATTGCTTCGCAACCATGAACCTTTAATCCTCTTGCAATCACAGAACATCTAGAAAGGTGCCCAAAACCAATACTCTGGTCAAAATTTGTTAGAAATAATATTTTTTTCATCAATTAAGTCGAGTAAACTCACTATGACATACATCGCCATCCAGAAGTTCATCAATATCTAAATCGCTATTTTCACACTGACTAATGATTGCAAACACTTCATCAAGGTTGTAAATATATTCATCAACTAATTTCTTATCATGGGCGAATGAAACATAAACAGAGTTTGTAGCCAAAAAACCCCTTTTGAGCATCTCTTGGGTAATTAGGGTTTTATATTTAATAAATTCGTTTTTTGTTCTAAGGGTATATTTAGTGATAGAAGATAATCCAAAAATATCTATATCTAATTCATTTCTTTTTGCTATATCTCTCCAAGAGCGATTAATATATTTTCCAAGCTCAGATATGTATTCCCAGCTTCTCTCTCTTTCCATCACCTCAAGAGTTTTTATAGCAGCAGTTGGGCCAACTCTCTCTGTCCAAAAAGTGCTACTAATGAATGTATCCTGAACATGATCCATTATCTCTTTTTTCCCTACAACACCTGTAATTGCATAGCCATTCCCCATGGCTTTACCAAACATAGCCATGTCTGGCTGAACATCATATTTCTTATATAGACCTCCGAAAGTTTCTCTGAATCCAGAAGTGCATTCATCAAATATCAGTACAATATTCTTTTCAGTTGCGAGCTTTCTCACCTTATGAAGAAAATTATCTCTAGGCTCTTCATTCCTCATTACTTCCATCTTGATAGTACCAATATCATTTTCTGAAACAATTTTCTCGAGCTCATGAAAGTTGTTGTATCTAAATGTTAACGTAGTTCCCTCAAGCTCTTTAGGAACACCAGCAGTATAGAAACCCTTTAGATGATGATTTCCAAGATTTTCATCACTTTGAAGGTTTGCTGATAAATACCAGTCATGCCATCCATGATAACCACAGATTGCAACTTTACTCTTTGAGGATGCAGCTCTTGCTATTCTAATTGCAATTGCATTTGCTTCCCCACCTGTCCTAGCAAACCTTACCATATCGGCCCATTCATTTATTTCTAGGAGCCTTTCTGCTAAATAAACTTCTTCGGGACAGTTTAGAGTTGACATATTTCCGCTCTTTAAACTTTTTATAACTTCACCATCAATCTCTTCATTGCTGTAACCAAGTATATTTGTTCCGATGCCCATAATGGACATATCCTTATATTTATTATTCTCTAGATCCCAAATTTCGTAACCTTTTGCTTTTGAATAGTAAGCAGGCCATAAGTTTGGAGCGAATTGCTCAGGTCTTTTGCTCAAAAGATGATTTCCGCCAGGAATAATAGACTTTGCTCTTTTCCATAATTTTGCAGTATTTGTCATTCTTGAACCCTCATTTCTCTCTATAATTGAATTTTCAGCAAATATATCAGGATTTTTTTTCATCAATTCTGTAATCTCTGTCCAAGAAAAATCATTGCCGTCCATATGGTTATAAATATTTCTAATCACCTGTAGATCTGCAGCTTCGTCAACAGTGATCCTAATTCTAGAGAAGTCGATATCATTCTGAATATTAAACTTTTGTATATGATCACTTTCTTTCATGTATGGAGTTACATGCTCACGTCCAAAAGGATCTTTACAATTATTGTGGGCCTCTTTAAGGACTGAAAACTTAAAAACAGCTACATCTAGCCCATCAGGATAAGATCGTATTTGCGTGTTTGATACATAATCGTGATTGTTCTCTAAAATTTCCTCAACGCAGGCATCAACAATTGAAGCATCAATAAATGGGCAGTCGGCAGTAATGCGAATTATATATTCAGGCTGATGCTGGCTTGCACAATCATAATATCTCTTTAAAACATCTTTTTCATCGCCTCTGAAGTAGTCAATTTTCTCATTTTCTAAATAATCAACTAAAGCATCATCTTTTGAGTTATTGGTACAAGCAATAATGACTTGATCAGTCAACAGAGATTTGCTTAGACGGCCAACCAAAAGACTAATAAGTGGCGTATCGCCGATTTTTTTTAAAACCTTTCCAGGAAGTCTTGTTGAAGACATTCTAGCTTGAACAATAGCTAAAACTTTCAAAGCATTACTCTGTTTCTTTTCCATATTAACCTTCAAATTTTATTCTAAGAGTTAACTCAAATATCAATTTTTGCTTAAATTTTCCTTAATCAATTCTATAACCTTCTCTTGATCATTATCACTTAAGGAAAAATAAAGCGGAATAGATAAAGCTTCCTGATAGAATTTGAGAGAATTTGGAAATTCGTCAGTTTTGTATCCTAAATCACTATAGAAGGGCTGGGATGTTACAGGTAAATAATGAACCTGAGTTAGTATCTGTTCTTCTTTTAGCGCATTCATCAGCCTTGCTCTCGAAGTGCCGAAACTAGAATAGTTTATTCTCAAAACATAAAGGTGGTGTGAGCTGATGTCTCTATAAGAAGTATGAATTGGTTCTATGCCATCATAATGTTCAAAAGCACGATCGTATTGGATTGCTAATTGCTTTCTCCTATCTACAAATGTCGGTAGTTTCTTCAATTGTGATTGGCCTAAAGCACATTGAATATCAGTTATCCTGTAATTGTATCCCAATTCCTGCATCTCGTGATACCAAGGATTTTGAATGTCGTGAGTATAGGCTAACTCATCTGACTTGAATGCATCATCTAACTTATTAATGCCATGACTTCTCAACCTTAACAATCTTTTATAAATTTCATAATCGTTGGTAGTAATCATACCTCCTTCTCCAGCTGCTATAGACTTTACTGGGTGAAAAGAAAATCCTGTCATATCAGAATATTTACAATTACCTACCATTGAGCCATCTTGATACTTTGCACCTAGAGCATGTGCGGCATCCTCGATGACAATTGAGTTACTTTTATTGGCGATTGCTCGTATCTCCTTCATATTGCAAGCCAAGCCAGCATAGTGAACTGGAATTATTGCTTTAGTATCTGGGGTACTTTCTACGAGACTTTCTAATCTTTGATGATCTATGTTTATTGTTTCAGAATCAATATCAGCAAAAATAGGTTTTGCATTGCAGTAAACTGCAGCATTTGCACTTGCGACAAATGTTATTGGGCTAGTTACAACTTTATCCCCTTTCGAAACTCCAGCTGCCAAGCAAGCCATATGAAGTCCTGCTGTCCAACTTGACATTGCAACAGCATATTTGGCCCCTACAAAATCTGCTACTGCTTGCTCAAAGCTTTCTACTTCTTCTCCTTGGGTTAAATTTTTATGCCTTAGAACATCAACAACTGCTTTGATATCTTCATCATCAATAAAATGCTTTCCATAAGGAATTATCTTGTTCATATTTGCTATACTATAATTTATAGGGTTTGCAAGACAGCTAATTTTCTAAATGTAGAGTCTTCATTTTTCATCAGTTCTTCGTATGTCCCGCTTTCCAAAATCCTTCCATCACCTAAAACATGTATGAGATCAACATTTTTTATAGTCGAAAGCCTATGAGCGATTAAAATCAGTGTGACCTCACCCTTGAGCGATTCGATACTTTTTTGTATTTCTTTTTCTGACGCAGAATCTAATGCACTTGTTGCCTCATCCATTATTAAAAGAGACGGGTTACGAAATAATTCTCTGGAAATAAACAATCTCTGTCTCTGACCTCCGGATAATAAGACACCTCTATCTCCAACTAAACTTTGAAAACCGTCAGGTAAAGATTCGATGAAATCGAGGATATTAGCCTTCTTAGCAGCCAATTTAATTTCTTCCATTAAATTATTATTTTTTTCTGATTCGCCTTTCCACATACAAATATTATTCGCTATCGTGTCATCAAATATAACTGTTTCCTGGGAAACATAACCTATTTGATCTCTCCACGAATATTTTTTAATTTCATTGCTAGGTATGCCGTCAATAGTAATCTCTCCACTTGTGGGCATATGCATCAATGTAATTAAATCAGCTAATGTGGACTTCCCAGCACCAGATTCTCCTACTATGGCAATAGATTTCTTCACAGGAAAATTCATACTCAAACCAGAAATTACGTTTGATTCTGATCCTGCATATTTAAAGGAGACATTATTAAATTCAATTGAATCTGAAAAATCTTTAATCAAAACCTCTCCATCAAAAGACTGATTTTTATCTTGGTCTGTAAATTCATTGTCAACCATCTCCATGCTTCCAATTAACTGGAATGTTCCTTGGAAACCACTCTGAACTGCTAATGTTGCATTTAATGCCCTATAGAAAAGAACAATGGATACAAGAATTGGCTCTAAATTTTCTTGCATTATTAGAATCTGAATAAAAACTATGATCATTATGAAAACAACTGCAATTGGCTCTCGAACAGATTGTGTAAATGCAGCAGCAACTCCAGCCTTGACTTGAGTAACCGTAAGCTTTGAAATCGAATTTATGATATTTTTCCTCAAAAGTGCTGTTTGATTTGTTGCTGTAAGATATTTAAAAGCCTGCAACATCTGTATTAACCATCTTGTCAAGATTCCGTTCTCTTTTGCATTAATCCTAGATAATTTTCTGACAAATGAATTAATACTCATAAATAAAATCAAAAGCAAGAAACCTACTGATAGTGCCATCAAGCCAAAGATCCAAGTCATAAAGAAAGCAAGAGTCATAAGAACGACGGTATTGATTAACTGTCCACTGAATGCTGTCAGTTGCCTAAATGCCTCAATCGCTTTTGTGGGTTGTTCATTGATTAAGTTTGTAAAATGACCTGTGTCCTTGCTTGAATAGTATCCATAGCTCATTTGACTATACTTGTCGAAAAGACTTCCTTTCAATTGCTTAAGCAGGTCTCCAATCAAATAAGCATTAAAACCCAGTGCACAAAAAGTGATTAAACCTTTAAAAATGAAGGCAACAGTAATCAAGATAAGAATTCCAGAGATTGATTCAGACAAGCCTAGGGATTTTAAAATTTCTAATAGAAATTTATTGAAGCCATCCTCGCTTTCACTCATTTGTTCTGCTCCATCGAGGGTTTCAAGCAGTGGAAAGAGCATCAAAATACCAAATCCTTCTGCTATTGCTGCTAACAAAGCTAGTATGAAAATAAGATATATCCTAACGCCCAAATACTTCTGGAACAATTTTATGTAGGTAAAAAGATCTTTAATTGGACTGAGCATTGAAATATTACAAGCGAATATCACTATCCTCTATTGGTAAAATATATTTTAAATCGAAAATGACTCCATCATGCTTAAGAAGCTTTCTAATATTTTCTGAACCCATTTTTCTGAATTCATCATGTGCAACAGTTATTATTACAGCATTGTATTGATCGTATTTTAATGAATCAATTGGCCTGAGCCCATATTCAGACTCTGCTTCTTTTGGGTTTACCCAAGGGTCAAAGATATCCACCTCCATACCTGCATCTTTCAATTTACTTATAGTATCAACTACTCTTGTATTTCTAATATCGGGGCAATTTTCCTTAAAACTTAGACCCATTATCAAAACACTGCTTTTCTCTGAGCCTGTCTTTCTTTTATTCAACTCTTCTATTAGCTGATCTGCAACATATTCACCCATCCCATCATTCAATCTTCTTCCTGCTAGGATTACTTCTGGGCTATAACCTAGTTCTTCAGCCTTATGAGTGAGATAGTATGGATCTACACCTATGCAGTGCCCACCAACTAATCCTGGCCTAAATGGCAAAAAATTCCATTTACTTCCTGCAGCCTCTAATACAGCCTCTGTATCAATATTTGCCTTATTAAAAATCAATGCCAGTTCATTTATCAATGCAATATTGAGATCTCTCTGAGTATTTTCAATAACTTTAGCAGCTTCAGCAATTTTGATGCTATCTGCCTTGTGAGTTCCAGCTATAATTATTTCCTTATAGAGATTATCAATCAGGTCTGCAATCTCAGGATTTGAGCCAGATGTGATTTTTGTGATGTTTGGAAGTCTATGCTCTTTATCACCTGGATTAATTCTCTCTGGAGAATAGCCGCAAAAAAAGCTTTGATTAAATTTAAGGCCAGAATGCTTCTCAAGAATTGGAACACAAACCTCTTCTGTAGCGCCAGGAAATACTGTCGACTCATAAATAACAATATCATCCTTCTTGAGAATTTTACCCACTGCCTCGCTTGCTTTAATTAAAGGCATCAGATCTGGTTTTCTATGCTCGTCTATAGGCGTAGGTACTGTTATTACAAAGCAATTACACTTTTTTATGTGATTAATTTCAGTTGTGAAAGTTGTGTTTTTAGATACTGCTTCAAGCTCTGTAGATGATGATTCAAGTGTTGAGTCTATAGATTTGTTGAGCTCTGCAACTCTGCGCTCACTGAGGTCATACCCAATTACTTTTCTATTTTTTGCAAACTCTATTGCAAGAGGAAGTCCGACATAGCCAAGACCAATAATTGCAAGATTTAAATCATTAGTGTCTTTGTTCATAACTAGACGCCATAATATTCTTTGTACCATTCAATGAATCTAGCGACACCATCTTTTACTTTTGTGCTGGGTTTATATTGGAACTGATCAATAAGATCACTTACATCTGCAGATGTAGAGGGCACATCTCCCTTTTGCAGGGGTAAAAACTCTTTTTCTGCTTTCTGGCCTAATTCATTCTCAATAGCATCAATATAATCATTGAGCTCAACAGGATTGCTATTGCCAATATTGTAAACTCTCCAAGGGTCAGAACTTGATCCTGAATCTGGATTATCTCCCTTCCAATTTATATCTGGCTCTGCTGGCTTATCTAATACTCTGATAACACCCTCAACTATATCATCTATGTATGTAAAATCTCTTTGATGCTCTCCATTGTTATAAACCTGAATTCTTTTATTTTCAGCAATCGCTTTTGTAAATTTATATAAAGCCATATCTGGCCTCCCCCAAGGGCCGTAGACTGTAAAAAACCTCAGGCCAGTCGTGGGTAACTTGTATAAATGACTGTAACTGTGTGCTAACAATTCATTTGATTTTTTAGTCGCTGCATACAAGCTTAATGGGTGATCAACACTATCATGAACTGAAAAAGGTAATTTAGTATTTGACCCATAAACACTGGAGCTACTAGCATAAACTAAATGCTCAACTGAAGAGTGTCTGCATCCCTCCAATATATTTGTAAACCCAATAATATTACTTTCGATGTATGCCATTGGATTTTCAAGTGAATACCTTACTCCAGCCTGAGCAGCAAGATTAACGACACGAGAAGGATTAAAATCTTTGAAACATTCTTCAATCTCAGTCTTGTTTGCGATATCTACCCTTAAGTGTGTGTAGTTTTTATGGTTTGAAAATCTGACTAATCTTGCTTCTTTTAATTTAGGATCATAATAATCATTATGATTATCTATTCCTATGACACAGTCACCTCTCTCAAGGAGTCTTATTGTTAGTGCTGATCCGATAAATCCAGCGGACCCTGTTACTAGAATTTTCATTTTTGATTACTTAAGTCTATGTGCCCAGGGTGGATTAAAGTAATGAATGAGAAGAGTGAGTAAGACTGAAATGATTCCCCCTATGATTGTTGAAACAATACAAATGATTGATCTTTTTGGCCCAAGTTTAATTTCAGGAGCTATCGCTGGGTCAATGGTCTTAAAGATATATTCTGATGTAGATTCAGACATCATAATTATTTGTGTCTCAGATTTTATTAGCTCTGATAAGACACTTTTGATTTGCGAAATGGTTGTTTTACTGACCTGCTCATTTAAAAACACTAAGGATTTGGTTGCCCTTGTTACCTCTTGAGTCATCATATATTCATTTATATCTTCCACTAACCAGTCTACCCACTGCCTAGCAACATGTGGTGAAAAAGAATCAACATGGATTGTAATAAAACCTGTTTTTTTATCGTTTCCAACTTCTGATATTGCTCTAAATTTCTTCACAGCTTTTTGTAGACTTGGTTTAGAGCTTATCCCACGCTTGCTAACCCATTCTTTGTTATCTATATCGTAAAGATTAGAATTGATTATGAGTTTATTGCTTTCGTCATCCCAACCTGTGGCTGCCATAAGTGATGCCATTAGATCCCGACTTACAATAAAGTTTGAAATAAAACTATGAGAACGCAATATAGCTAGAGCTTCATCTTTTGAATCTCCAGACATTGAAGGCAAATTAATCCCAGCAAGACTCGCCAAGCCTCCTAGCCCCCCTAGAGAAGAACTAATGCCACCGGATCCTTGAGTCTGAACAGGAGACAACAATACCTGAGATCGATATGTATTAGGTATTGATAAAGCATAAAATACTGATATAAGAGCAACAATTCCTGTGAAGACAACTATGAACTTCTTATAATCCCAAAGGAGTAAAAAAAACTGAGCAATATCTAACTCATTCTCATCAATGAATAATTTTC
>MDTG01139720.1_pt1 | contig 11560 bp, 11 predicted proteins | sample 811421 | NCBI WGS metagenome assembly MDTG01 (sample SAMN05326645, study PRJNA326480) | marine metagenome | isolation source: seawater | place: Pacific Ocean: South East | collected 2011
AGAAATAACTACACGCACCATATCTTAAACCTCTAATCAAAGAGCTATCTAAGTATTGTGTCGACGTAGCTCTTTTTCATAGATATCTGTTGGGGGGGCGTAAGTCGCGTTAACAAATTCTAGGAAGCGGATCAGAATAGCGCCAATCGACAATCCGTTTCCCGCCAAATGATGTTTGCATTTCAACTATTGTTGTTGTGCTCTGAGTGACTTCCCCAATAATTGCTGCCTCTCTACCTCTAGGGTGTTGCTTCATAGTGTTTAATAAGCGATTGGCTTTATCTTTTGGACAAAAAGCAATTAGCTTTCCTTCGTTGGCGATATATAAAGGGTCTAAACCTAGTAACTCTGCACATGCTTTTACTTCTTCTTTGATTGGGAGGCGAGTTTCATCAATTTGAATAGCATAACCACAACTTTGAGTAAGCTCATTTAAAATAGCAGCTAATCCCCCCCTTGTTGGGTCTCGCATGTAGCGAATTTCGGGGACTGTTTCTACCATAGACTTAACCAAGTCGTGCAAAGGTTGGGAGTCGGAATGTAATTCTGTGCTTAAATTTAAATGTTGGCGTTGGGCTAATATGGTGGTGCCATGATCACCTATTGTTCCGCTAATGATAATTTTATCTCCACATTGAATTTTAGTGGGTGATAAGTGTAAACAATCAGCTAAAGAACCAATGCCTGTTGTATTGATGTAACAGCCATCACCATGGCCGCGTTCAACAACTTTAGTATCGCCTGTCACAATATATATGCCGCACTTTTCGGCTGCGAGCTCCATTGAATCAACAATTTTCTTAAGCGCTGATAATGCAAAACCTTCTTCTAAAATAAATCCAACACTGAGGTATAAAGGCCTTGCTCCAGACATAGATACGTCATTGACCGTACCATAAACCGCTAAGCTGCCAATGTCTCCACCTGGAAAAAATAAGGGTGATACAACATGGCTGTCAGTTGCCATGACGATGCGTTTGCTTTCGATAGAAAGCGTTGCCTGATCATTCATCTCTCTGAGTATTGGGTTGTCAAACGCCGGTAAGAAAAGTTCGTGTATTAATTCTGAAGAAGCTCTTCCGCCACTGCCGTGTGCCATGTCAACGCAGCCGTTTATAAAGTCGAGAGGCATTACTGAATCCTTTTTAATTATTCGAAAATGCGTTGTTTAAGTTAGTGAGTTGCGATTATAAGAATGAATGATGCAAAAGAATATTTTAACCTTTATATGAAAAATAAGCCGCACACGCGCCTTCAGAAGACACCATGCAAGAGCCTAAAGGGTTTTCTGGGGTGCATGGGTTATTAAATAATTTGCATTCGTTTGGTTTTTTTTGGCCGCGTAATACGGCTGGGCATTCACAAGCTTTGTTATCCATGTTTTTTGATTCGCTGAATGTGAAGTGTGCTTCTGCATCGTAGTCTTGAAATTCAGGTCGAATTTTGATGGCTGATTTTGGCATTTCACCTAGGCCACGCCATTCAAAAATTTCTCGAAGTTCAAAATATTGATGAATGAGGTTTTGCGCTTTCTGGTTGCCAGAGGAACTGACGGCACGGGTATATTGGTTTTCAACTTGATGCCGCGATTGATTGATTTGGTTTACGAGCATTAGAATTGAATGAAGAATATCTAAGGGTTCGAAACCTGAAATAACAATGGGAACTTGATAACGCTCGGCTAGCTTTTCATAAGGTTTGTAGCCTGTGACGACGCTGACATGTCCTGGGCCAATTAATCCATCTAAAATAGATTCATTCGCTTGTTTTGCAGGTTCCATAATGCCTTCTATCGCGGGGGGCGTGAGTACATGGTTGCAGAATATAAACAGATTTTTCAATTTTAATTGAACGGCTTGCTCAAGAATAACGGCGGTAGGAGGTGTAGTTGTTTCAAAACCTACTGCAAAGAAAATGATATTCTTTTCGGGTTCATTTTTAGCTATATTGATCGCTTCTGCAGGCGAATAGATCATTCTGACATCGGCACCTTGGCTTTTGGCTTTCAGTAAACTTTGTTGTTCTGCTCCAGGAACACGAAGCATATCGCCATAACTGCATAAAATATTGTCTGGCTGATGAGCTAACTCAATCGCAGCGTTGATGCGTTTCATAGGCAGTATGCATACAGGGCAGCCTGGGCCATGCATAAGTTGAATATTTTTCGGTAGCATGTCGGGGATGCCATAACGAAAAATGGTATGTGTGTGTCCACCACAGAATTCCATTAGCCGATAGCTTGTATCCGATTGAACTTCTTCCTGAATTTGTTTTATTAAATTTTTGGCTAATTCCCCGCTACGAAATTCACTCAGGTATTTCATGGATTTATACCCGTCGAAAATAATGCTAGTGTCGCTTCGGCTTCTTTTTGATCAAGCTTATTCAGCGCATAACCTACATGAAGAATGACATAATCACCGGCTTTCACATCATCTAGCAGTGCAACAGAAATAGTCGTTTTGACGCCGCTTAAATTTACCGTGGCCATGTTATTGTCTAAAATACTTTCAATTTGAACGGGAATGGCGAGGCACATAAGTAAGTTCTTCTCATTATTTATGGTAAGGATGCTAGCAGTGCTTGACCTAAACTGATACCTGCATCATTTGGGGGCACGTGTTTTGGGTAATGCACAATTAAGCCTTTCTCAGACGCGGCGTCAAATAACGAATCTCTGAGTATTCTATTTTGAAAGCAGCCCCCTGAACAGACAAGGTGTTGGGTATTTCGTTTTTTGGCTAGTTTAGAGGCCCACCTTACTAAACCATCGATCAATTCAGAATGAAAGATGGCTGCACCTTCTTGCATAGAATGTGCGCTTAAAATAGCAGGGAGAATAGGGCGCAGGTCAAGGTTTCCGTGTCCATCTATTTTTGCATATTGCTTGCTTCTTGGTAGCTGCCCGTGCTGTGCCGCGAGGGCTTCCAGTTCCATGGCGGCTTGTCCTTCATAGCTCACTTCTTGTCGTAAGCCTATTAACGCGCTCACGGCATCAAACCATCTCCCTAAGGCGCTTGTTTTTGGGAAGCTTTCAAGATGCGTTTGAATAAACGATTTAAGTTCGGCCGATAAAGAAAAGTCGCTTTCAAAATTAGTTTGCAGGGTATCCTTGCATGATTCGAGTAGTGCAAAGCCAATTCGTCCAATTTCTTTCGTTGCTTGATCTCCACCCGGCAAACTGAGCTGAGAAAGTTGCGCATAATGATTTAAACTCAAACTCGGTAGCTTGTTGGTATTCGGGTTTAGCTTTCCTATAAACAATTCGCCTCCCCAAAGAGGCGTGTTTGTTGATGTATTGCTTTCACCTAAGCCAATGCCATCAAGGGCCAAAGCTATAAACTCCGATTTAGCGGGTAATGATGCTTCAGATAACGCTGCGGCAATGTGTGCTTGGTGATGTGGGACTTGGATTAAGGGGAGTTTGTTTTTTTCAGCGTAAGCTTTTGCTAACTGAGTGCTCAAAAAATCTGGGTGCTTATCGCACGCGATTATTTCAGGTCTGATTGAAAACTGTTTGAGGTAGTGAGCTAGAACCGTTTCAAGGTGATCAATGCTGGCAATACTTTCTGGTTCTCCTAGATGAGGTGATAGGTAAGCGTGTTGCCCGCCACTTAAGCAAAATGTATTTTTTAAATGTGCACCAAATGCGAGAACAGGCTTTCCTTTAAAGGGTAGCTTTATGGGTTCGGGGGCAAAACCTCTGCCCCGTCGAATCACCATTGAATGACGCGATGGTGAATGGCTGCCCTGAATGACAGAGTCATCACTGCTTAATAAAATATCTCTATCATGACATAAAATATATTCGGCTATTTCTGATATTTTCTCGATACATTGTTGGTTGTCGCAAATCAGAGGCTCGCCTGAGTTGTTTGCGCTCGTGACGACTAATAAAGGTTTTTGAGTGTCAGACAACCAGTCGTGCCCTGCGGGTTTACCTAGCAGAGAATAAAACAGTCGATAATGAATGGCGGTGTAAGGAACTATGCAGCCTAAGTCATTTACTCTGGGTGCTAGTGATTCACAAACATCATGGCTAAACGACTGCTTAGGTAGCATTACAATTGGCGCAGACTCTTGCTCCAATAATGCTCGAGTATGCTCATTTTTATTAACTAACTCACTTAGTGAAGCAGGGTTTACAGACATCACCGCGAAGGGTTTGTCTGGGCGATGCTTAAAGTTTCTAAGCTTATTGACCGCATCTGAGTTTCTGGCATCGCAGAATAAATGAAACCCTCCAAGTCCTTTTAACGCGATAATTTTTCCAGCATGGATTGAGGCAGATAATTTGTCGAAATAATCGTTATAGCGTTCTTGAATAAATTTATGAGAGGAGGCGATAGCTTTACCTTGCTGGAACAAGCTTAAGGTTGGCCCGCATTCCCAGCATGAATTGGTCTGAGAATGGAAACGCTGAGCTTGTTTGTCTATCAGGCGTAATGATTCATTTAAGCAACTATCGCATTCAGCAAATTTGTGGTGGCTTGTGTTGATGCGATCATAAGGTAAATGCTCGATAATGCTGGCCCTAGGTCCACAATCAATACATGTGATAAATGGCTGCAGAAAGCGCTTGTTGGTAGGGTCAAATAATTCATACAAGCAGTTTTTACAAAGTGCTCTGTCGGCAGGAATCTCTGAGCTTATTTGAGCTTGATCGCTGTCACCACCAGATAAACAGTGACGGATTTCAAAGCCCTGGTAGGTTGGGGATGGCTTGCTTGTTAACTGTTTTTTAGTAAGTGTGGTGATAAGCGCATGTTTGGGATGGTTATTAAGAAGTGTTTGTTCAAACTTATCGATTTTATCTGGTTCACCAAACAGATAAATGATTAAGCCATTTACCTGATTCATTGCATAGCCAGAAAGTTGAAGTTGATTTGCAAGAATACTAATAAAAGGTCTAAAACCAACGCCCTGTACTTTGCCATTTACGTGTATTGTTACATGCGCTTGCATAGGTATTTAGACTCGTTGATTGCTGAGCCAGTTACACCATTCTTTGAGGCCGTCGCCGGTTTTTGCAGAAAGGCAAATGACTTCGATTGTCGGATTGATACGTCGGGCGTAGTCAATGCATGTATCTAGATCGAAATCGACATAGGGGTGTAAGTCTATTTTATTAATCAGCATTAACGAGGCGGCGTGGAACATATCGGGATATTTAAGCGGTTTGTCTTCACCTTCTGTGACCGATAGCACCACGACTTTTGCTTTCTCACCTAAATCGAACGCAGCAGGACATACTAAGTTGCCAACGTTTTCTATCATAACAAAGTCGGTTGATGGTAAATTGATATCTTCAAGCGCATGACCTACGGCGTGAGCATCTAAATGGCAGCCTTTCCCTGTGTTAATTTGAATGGCTTGTGCACCTGTTTCGCGAATACGTTTAGCATCTTGATCGGTTTGTTGGTCACCTTCTATCACCGCTAAAGTAAACTGCGCCTGTAAGAAAAGAATAGTGCTTGTGAGTAAGCTTGTTTTTCCAGAACCTGGGCTAGAAACTAAATTAAACGCGACGGACTTGTTTTCTTTTAAGCGTTGACGGTTTTGCGCTGCATACTGATTGTTTTTGTGTAGCAGGTTTTGTTCAACCTCAATCAGGCGTTTGTTGTGTTCGTGGTTATGGCTATGCTGTGTCAGTGCACTGTTTGTTGAAGAGGTTGGTGTGCTAGAGCAGCCGCAGGTTGTACACATAGTAATGAGCTCCAAAAGGTCTCAATTGAAGCTATAAAATAGCTCCCAAGTTTAATAAAATTTTGTTTGATATTGGCTAAATTTAGTTTGAATAGATTTCTTCGTTACTAGAATACGACTTAAACTCAATCGGGTTGCCACTATAGTCACAAACAAACATAGTATTTTGTTCGCCAGTTTGGTTTAAATATCGAGTCTGAGGTTTAACAATAAAGTTGATACCTTCTGTTTCGAATGTTTTTTGTATGACTTTAAACTGTTCAGGGCTTAGCAGACATCCAAAATGTGGAATGGGCACACGAACGTCATCGACTAAACCACAATAATCTAATTCAGGAATATTGTTGCTAACATGTGCTGAAAGCTGGTGACCGAAAAAATTGAAATCAATCCAAGAGCTTGTCGAACGACCTTCTTCACAGCCTAGTAAGTCGATATAAAACTTCCGTGTAGATTCAATATCTTTTACTTTGAATGCCAAGTGAAAAATATTCATAGTGTTTATTCAACCTCTAAATGGCGAATACGTAAGTGATCACCTTCTAATACTATCAAACCAAAGCTACCACAGTGAGTACAGGCATCGTATAAGTTTTGAATGCGATTGATATGTCGGCATTCTGGGCATTGTGCTTTAGCAGGTGTTCTTTGTATGTCTAATGTCGCATGCTTGGCTAACGAATCTTCAACCACTGCATCAAAGCAGAAGGCCATTGCATCGGCTTCAACATGAGATAGGGCGCCAATTTCCAAAACGACTTTTGTGACTTTATGAAAACCTTCTTGCGCAGCTTGGTCTTTGATGATGTCGAGCATCGCTTCGGCTAAGGATAATTCATGCATAAAACTGATTCGTGATAAAGCTCAAGGCTTGTTGTAAATTTTCATTCGCCTTGTCTGAAAGCTTTTCTTCAAATTCATCAAACTTATAGCCTCGGATTGCCAAAATATATGCGATAGGATAATGCTGGTACAAGGTATGGCAAAGTTGAATAAGTGCGTTTGGCGTTAGGCTATGGCTGCCAAATCCTGAGTTATTCGTTGCGGTTATTTCTGTTAAATCAAATGGTTCATTACAGTTAATACTGGCATCGACAAAGATCACTTGTGCATAGTTTTTTAATTCTAATGCATCTTCGACAGTCAGTTGATAATTCGATTGAAGTGCTATTACGTCAGACTTATCTGGGAAGGCATCAATAAAAGCAGGCCCCAAACCATCATCCTGTCGGCCTGGATTTCCGTAGCCAATAATAAGCGTGTTAAGTGATGGCTTAATCTCTGTCATTGCTTAGTATCTGCAACAAACTGGCTAGCAGAATCAATCAGCTTTTCATCGGCATTGTACAACTCGACCTTTAAGGGCATTTGTCCAAGCGCGTGTGTCGCACACGATAAACAAGGGTCGTAGGCTCTTACGGCAACTTCAATATGATTCATCATCGGCTCGGTTATTTTGGCTTGGCCAGAAAGGTAAGTTTTCGCAACATCCGTTACTGCGCGATTCATGGCTTCATTGTTGTGAGTGGTAGAAACAATTAGATTGCAGTAAGTGACTTGGTCGTTTTCATTGACTTTATAATGGTGAAATAACGAACCACGCGGTGCTTCGATCACCGAAATACCTTCTTCTCGGCGCTCGCCTTTGAGGATGAGGTCGGTCCCTTGTAGATCTGAATCTAGCAATAATTCTTTTATTTTTTCCGCACAGTGCAGTACTTCGATCATTCTTGCCCAGTGATAAGCCAGTGTCATTTGTGCAGGCTTGCTTCCAAAAAAAACTTTAAATTCTTGGTGGCGTTTATTAGCGCGTGGTGTGTCGATATAGTCCACTGTGTTCATACGCGCTAAGGGGCCAACCCGATACCAACCCTCTTCTTTTCCTTGGCTTTTGATGAAAGGGAATTTCATATAAGACCAAGGTTTTACTTCTTCCATAATGTAATCGTCGAAGTGTCGGTAATCCATGTGGTCAAAAATAGTTGTACCCTTTGCATCAATGGCTCTTAGCTTGCCGTCGTATAAATCCATCGCGCCATCAGCATTTACCAGTGACATATAGCTAGATGGAAAGTTCGCAAAGCCCTGAGCGATCTTGAGATTATCTTGCGTATAATTTTGAGTGAGATTAACCGCATCTTCCGACCATTGAATAATTTGATCGATATCCTTGAGTAAAAGGTCACGCTCTTGAGTGGATAAGTTTTTGGATATGCCACCGGGCACAGCGGTATTGCCATGAATCTTTTTGCCTGCTGTGGCTTGGATAACTTCTTGTCCATATTTACGCATCAAAATGCCTTGTTTCGCTAAGTCCGGAAAGGCTTTGATGACTTCAAAAATATTGCGTTTCTCAGCGCCTGCAGAAAAACCGAAGAGCAGATCGGGCGAACTTAGATGAAAAAAATGCAAGACGTTGCTTTGTAAAATTTGCCCATAATGCATGAGTCTGCGCATTTTCTCGGCAGTGGGTGTGAGCTGATCGACGCCGACAATCATGTCCATAGCTTTGGCGGCAGCTAGATGATGGCTAACCGGGCAAATGCCGCATAAGCGCTGCACAATGACCGGTACTTCCCATAAGAGCCTGCCTTGAATAAAACGCTCGAAGCCACGAAATTCGACGATATGTAAGCGCGCTTCACTGACCTGATTATTTTCATCTAAATGCACGGTCACTTTACCATGACCTTCGACACGGGTAATGGGTGAAATTTCTATCACGCGAGCTTTGGATGTGGTCATAATTTATCTCTTTCGAATGATTTCTATTTTAACGGCTTTAAAAGCAAATACCGCATACCCTGTGCCAAATATCCCGTTCCCTGAGCCCAGTCGAAGGGCCTTGCAAATTAAACACTGCGTTTCATCGAATACGCAGGTTTGTCCTAATCATACTTTATTAATGCATAGTCCAAACTGGGTTTGTCACCATGAATTAAGGCACTTAAGGCGCTCCATAGGGTTTCCCCAGAAGGTGGGCAGCCTGGAATTTCGTAATCAATTTTTACTACTTCTGCGCAGGTGTAAACTTTATCTAAAAGCAGTGGAAGTGAAGGGTCGTTGGGTATTTTGTTTTCTATATTGATAACTTTCGGGCCGCTATAGGCTTCTTCTAAACATTCTCTTAATGGGGCTTCGGCATGCATAATGGCATTTCGCATTACAGGCAATCCACCCATAATGGCGCATTGGCCAACCGCTACCAGAATATCGCAGTTTTCACGAAACTCCCTGAGTACGTGAACATTCTCTTCATTACAGCAGCCGCCTTCAACTAAACCGATATCACAACGTTGAGTGAATTTTTTTTTATCATTTAAAGGTGAACGGTCAAAATCGGCCACAGCCATTAACTCAATAATGCGTTCATCTATATCCAGCAGAGACATATGGCAGCCAAAGCAGCCAGCTAAGGATGTGGTTGCGATGCGTTTTTTGCTCATGTATCTGAATCCCCATGTTTATTTTTTTCGGCTAAGGGGTCAATTTGCTGAACAGGAATTCGCTGATACGCATCATGCGGTGATTCTATTTCGGCACCTATTTTTTGTTTATCGAACTTGCGCTTTCCAACGGGTGCGTAAAACCCTTCGCCTTTACGAATAATACATCCAACAGGGCAAATACCTTGCGACATGGCTGCATCGTCTATCGAGGCATTTGTATCGGCTAGGTTGTCACCATTGACCGCTATGCGTTTATGAATACCGCGGCCCACGTATTCGAAAATATTTTTCTTGTCGATATCGCGTGAAGCCCGAATGCAGCGGCCACATAAAATACAGCGATTATTATCCAAGGCGATGTCGGGGTGGCTAGCATCAACCGGGCGAACAGGTTGCAGGTAAGGGTAGTGCCTATCTTCTATCATGCCAAAGCGGTAAGCCATTGCTTGAAGTTCACAGTGACCACTATCTTCGCAAATAGGGCAAAGATGATTACCTTCATGGAACAACATGCTGACTAAATCTTTACGGTAGCCTTCAATTTCTTCAGATAAATGTTCGATCACAGCGTTGTCTTCAAGCGGCTGAGTACACGCTGCGACAACGCGACCATTTACTTTGACGGAACAGACACGGCAACTGCCTTGTACGGTTAAGCCTTCTACATCACATAAACGAGGAATATAAACACCTAATTCATCGCAGGCCTGCATAATGGTTTGGTCAGGGTTAGCCGTATAACGCTGCCCATCTAGAGTAAAGCTTATGCTGTTTGAGTTGGCGTTTGGTGCTTTTTTTAGACTCATTCTGGCACCTTCTGTTGATCAATTTCTGGCTGTTCAGGGTCATAAATCATAGAACGGCGTTTTGCGATTATTCGAGATTCATTAAGCGCGTTATGAATATGAAAGCCTGCTTGCAGCCCGTCATTACGTTCATTAAGTAATGCGGAATAAACTAAAGGGAAGTTTTTCATAGAAGACAGGATTGGGTTAGGCGAAGTATGGCCAAACCCGCATCGACTGGTTTGAATAATTGTTTTGCTTAATTGTTTTAAATAATCAAGATCGGACTTTTCACCTAAGCCTTGTCTAATTTTTTGCAATGTTTTTTGAAGGAATACATTACCCACTCGACAAGGCGTGCAATAACCGCAGCTCTCATCTATAAAAAACTGCATAAAGTAGTCGACGATCTCTAAAATATTTCTCTCTTCGGAAAAAATCATCATTGCACCCGCAGTGGGTAGATCTTCAAAGCAAAGCTTTCTATCAAAATCTGCTTTGCCTATTAACTCGCCACTTGCGCCACCGACTTGAACGGCGGCCGCATTGTTTGCCCCTGATGCACTCAGTACATCATTAACGCTAACACCGAACGGAAATTCATAGACACCAGGTTTGTTGCAATCGCCAGAAACGCTAAGCAATTTTGTACCTTTACTTTCCGATGTTCCTATTGCCTGAAACCAGCTTAAACCATTCTCAAAGATTAATGGGATATAGCATAAGCTTTCGACATTATTGACAACGGTAGGGCAGTCTAAGTAACCAACTTCTGCGGGAAAAGGTGGTTTGTTTCTGGGCTCGCCTCGTTTGCCTTCGCAAGAGCTAATGAGCGCGCTTTCTTCCCCACAAACATAAGCGCCAGCACCAAGTTGAATTCGAATGTCGAAGTGAAATATATCTTTAGTTTCAGGATTAAAGGAAATGGCTTGTCCCAGAAGGCCGTTATGCCTTCTTTCTTCCAAAAGCGATTCTAAATAGGGGAGTAAGTAACGATACTCTGCTCGCAAATATATAATACCCTTTGAACAACCGATGGTGTAGGCCGCAATAGTCATCCCTTCAAATAATAAATGTGCTTTTTCAGTCAGTAGTACTCGGTCTTTAAATGTGCCAGGTTCACCTTCATCGGCATTACATATAATGTAACGTTCTTGTGCTTGGGTGTTTTTTGCAATTCGCCATTTAGTCGCAATATCAAAACCTGCTCCGCCTCTTCCTCTAAGCTTTGATGCTTCTAACGTAGCTAATATTGCTTCAGGTAATAATGATAAGGCCTTTTTTAAACCGGAACCTGGGAAGTATGTATTTGATAATAAAGGACCGGTCTTACAAATATTGCTCTTCACCATTTTATGAATGAATGCTTCTTGAGATTCGGATGTACCGGCAAAAAGTTTGTCTGTATTTTTGTGTTTTTTTAGCACTTGAATGATGCGTTTTATTTTCGTAGGGCTTAGCTTAGTGACTACGGTTCCATTAATAAGCGCGGCAGGTGCTTGGTCAGACATGCCTATACAAGGCGTATGATGAATAGAAAATAAACCGTCAGGTGTCGTTTCGCCTATGTTAATACCTAATAACTCGTGAATTGATTTTTCTATCTCAGCCATGCCCGCA
>MDTG01140797.1_pt1 | contig 11560 bp, 9 predicted proteins | sample 811421 | NCBI WGS metagenome assembly MDTG01 (sample SAMN05326645, study PRJNA326480) | marine metagenome | isolation source: seawater | place: Pacific Ocean: South East | collected 2011
CAAATTAGATATGAATTAAATGGAGCTGAAGAAGGATCTCCTTCAGTTTTGGCTACAACTCCAATTTTCGATATGGACTTACCTCAAAGATTGGAAAATAAAGGTGTTGAATTTGCAGCGGCACCTCCTAAAAAACCAAATATATTTAGTACAATACTAAGTTGGGTTGTTCCACCATTAATTTTTATATTAGTCCTTCAATTCTTTGCTAGAAGAAGTATGGGTGGTGGTGGAGCTCAAGGGGCCCTAAGTTTCACAAAGAGTAAAGCTAAAGTATATGTTCCTGATGAAGAGTCAAGAATTACTTTTGATGATGTTGCTGGAGTTGATGAGGCAAAAGATGAGCTAACAGAAATAGTAGATTTCTTAAAAAAACCTGAACGTTATACTGAAATTGGAGCGAGAATTCCTAAAGGAGTACTACTCGTAGGGCCTCCTGGAACTGGAAAAACTTTGCTTTCAAAGGCTGTGGCAGGAGAAGCTGAGGTACCCTTTTTCATAATTTCTGGTTCGGAATTTGTTGAATTATTTGTAGGCGCAGGTGCAGCCCGTGTTAGGGATTTATTTGAACAAGCAAAAAAGAAAGCTCCATGTATTATTTTTATTGATGAACTCGACGCTATTGGAAAAAGTAGGTCAGGTTCCATGGGTGTAGTTGGTGGAAATGATGAGAGAGAACAAACTTTGAATCAACTTCTTACTGAGATGGATGGCTTTACCGGTACTGATAAACCAGTGATAGTTCTAGCAGCAACAAACCAACCTGAAGTTTTAGATGCTGCTTTACTTAGACCAGGAAGATTTGATAGGCAAGTTCTAGTTGATAGACCTGATCTCTCAGGTAGAAAAACAATTCTTGAGATTTATACAAAAAAAGTAAAACTCGCTGATGAAATCAACCTTGATTCTATAGCTCAAGCAACAAGTGGTTTCGCAGGAGCAGATTTAGCAAATATGGTAAATGAAGCAGCACTTTTAGCTGCAAGGGCTAAAAGGAATAAAGTTGAACAGCAAGATTTAAGTGAAGCAATTGAAAGGGTAGTTGCTGGTTTAGAGAAAAAGAGCAGAGTACTTCAAGATGATGAAAAGAAAGTGGTTGCTTACCATGAGGTAGGTCATGCTATCGTCGGTCACCTAATGCCAGGTGGTTCTAAGGTTGCGAAAATATCTATTGTTCCAAGAGGTATGAGTGCTTTGGGATATACACTCCAACTCCCTACTGAAGAGAGATTTTTAAATTCAAAGGAAGAATTACAGGGTCAGATCGCAACTTTACTAGGTGGTAGATCAGCCGAAGAAATTGTATTCGGCAAAATAACTACAGGTGCATCTAATGATTTACAAAGAGCTACAGATATTGCTGAGCAAATGGTTGGAACCTTTGGAATGAGTGAGATCTTAGGACCACTTGCATACGATAAGCAAGGTGGAGGACAATTTCTTGGTAATGGTAATAATCCAAGGAGAGCAGTTAGTGATGCCACTGCTCAAGCAATAGATAAAGAAGTTAGAGATTTAGTTGATAATGCACACAACCAAGCTCTAAATATTTTAAGAAACAATTTACCTCTACTTGAATCAATTTCTCAAAAAATACTAAAAGAGGAAGTTATAGAAGGTGAAGATTTAAAGACTTTATTATCTGAATCAAAAATGCCTGCGTAATCAAAATATTTGAATCTTAGTTTATGTTTTCACCACAAAAACTTGGGAAAAAGGATTTTCTTTCAAGTCTAGATTTATCTGCTAAAGAAATATTTCATATTCTTGAGCTTGCAAAAAGACTTAAAAATAAAGAACTTAAAATAAATTTTGAGAAAAAAGTTCTTGGCCTAATTTTTGATAAGTCTTCAACGCGTACAAGAGTAAGTTTTCAAGTAGCTATGACGAGACTTGGAGGGACAACAATAGATCTAAATCCTTCAACCTCGCAAATCGGAAGAGGTGAGCCAATTAAAGATACCGCACGAGTCTTAAGTAGGTATTGTGATGCTTTAGCTATAAGAACTTTTGATCAATCTAATCTAATTGAATATGCAAAATGGTCTTCTCAACCAGTTATAAATGCTCTTACCGATCTGGAGCATCCATGTCAAGCATTGGCAGACTATCTTACTATTAAAGAAGAATTTAATGATTTTAAAGATGTTGTTTTGACCTATATCGGTGATGGTAATAATGTTGCAAACTCTTTAATTTTATGTGGAGCATTATTGGACGTTGAAGTTAGAATCGCATGCCCAAATGGTTATGAGCCAAGTCCTCATATAATTAATAAAGCAAGACAGATTCATAATAATATTGATAAATTAAAAATCAGCAATGATCCTTTTTCATTAGTTAAAGGGGCAAATGTTCTTTATACTGATGTATGGTCATCGATGGGTGAGGAAATGAGAAAAGAAAAAAAAGATAAACACTTTGAGGGTTTTACCTTAAATCGTGACTTATTAAGTCATGCTGAGGATGAAGCAATTGTGCTGCATTGCCTTCCTGCTTATCGAAATAAAGAGATAACATCTCAGGTTATTGATAGTAAAAATAGTAGAATATTTGATCAAGCAGAAAATCGATTACATGCTCAAGAAGCACTATTGGCTTGTATTTTCTCATCAAATACTTGAAATTATTATTAAAAGTGGTACAAATGTATTTAAGTTAAATTTTTTTAAGTGGTTTATTATTCTGATAAAAATCTTTCAGAGGCCCAGAGTGAGCTTTATGAATGGATCAAATCTTATTTGAAAGATTTTCAACATAGTCCATCCATTAGGCAGATGATGGAAGCAATGGGGCTAAAATCACCTGCACCTATACAAAGTAGATTAAAACATCTTCAAGATAAAGGTTATATTTCATGGCAGGAAGGTAAAGCTAGAACATTACAATTAGTCGAAAAAGTAACCAGTGGCATTCCAATTCTTGGCTCAGTAGCGGCTGGAGGTTTAATTGAGACTTTTTCTGATGTTAATGAGAAGTTAGATATATCTGATGTTTTGAAAAAAAAGGATATTTTTGCTCTTACAGTCAATGGTGATTCGATGATTGAAGCATGTATTTCTCACGGAGATATGGTTCTAATGGAGCCAATTCAAGGTTATTCTTCTTTAAAAAATGGAACCATCGTTAGTGCTCTCGTTCCAGGGCAAGGAACCACTTTAAAATATTTCAATAAAAAAGGGGATAAAATATATTTAGAAGCAGCTAATCCCTCTTACGAACCAATAGTATTAAATCTTGATGAGGTTATTTTTCAAGGTAAACTTCTGGCTGTATGGAGAAGTATGTAGATTTTGTATTTAAAAAAAATAAGAATTAATGTATAATTTTAGTAATTATAAATATTATAATTTGGGACTAAAATTTTTAAATTATTTTATAGTTTTATTGTTTTTTTCAGCTAATAATTATCCAATTACTTATGCAAAAAATTTAGAAAATGATGTTAAAGAAAAATATTCTTTGGGGGTTGATTATCTAAAAAATGTGCCTGATTATAATTATAGAGTTGGACCAGGAGATACTCTGAGAATTATTGTCTCTAGGGATTATCCAGAATTAACTTCATACTCAATTGTAGATGGTGAAGGTACAATTTATCTTCCAAAACTTAACAGAATTTATATAAGAGATTTATCGGTAAATGAATTAAGTGAGATATTAAACAAGGCTTATAAAGAATTTGTAAAGTACCCCTCGGTTGAAGTTGAAGTTGAACGATATAGGCCTATAAGGGTATTCCTTGAGGGTGAGGTGGTAAATCCAGGGTTTCACAAACTATCAGGAAGTTATCCATTAATAAATCAGTCTGATGAAATACAATTAAAGGATTTACAGTTAAATTCTCAGATAAATTCACAGTTAAATGCGCGGATAAGTAATGGAAATAATTTCTCTAATCATTTTTTTCCCACAGTTTTTGATGCAATAAGAGCCAGTGGAGGTATTACAAATTATTCAGATTTATCTAATATACAAGTAATTAGAAAATCAAATTTGAGTGATGGCGAAACTCTTATGACTACTTACTTAAATTTAGAAGATACAATAATTTCAGGAGATCCTACTCAAAATATTAGAATATATGATGGGGATATTATTAAAATAAAAAAGACGGATAAAATTGATAATGTGATTTTTAATAAAGCCACTTTTTCTAATATAAATCCTAAGTTTTTGAATGTATCTGTTTTTGGAAGGGTAAAAGCGCCTGGAAGAATAGCTCTTTCTAGATCTGGAACTCTAAATGATGCTATCCAAATCGCTGGAGGAGCCAGGGTCTTGAAAGGTAAATTGACTTTACTAAGTTTTAAGAATAATGGAACTATTGAAAAAAAACAATTTCGTTATAAAAAAAATGCAAAAAGAGGATCATCAAGGAATCCATACTTAAGTGAAGGAGATCTTATAGTTATTGGAGATAGCTTATTTTCAACATCAGCTGAAGTCTTAAATGAAGTGTTAAGTCCATTCACTGGAATTGTCTCAGCCTATAGTATTTATCAAGTTTTTTCAGATTAAATTATGGATAATAGTATAAATTCAAGAGATGAGTCGAATCAATCTTTGCAAAAAAGTGAAGAAATTGATTTTAGAATAATTTTTAACTTTTTAAAAAGAAATAAGAACTTCCTAAGTTTTATTTCTTTTCTATTTTTGCTTTTGGGTTTTATTTATTCTTTCTTTCCAAAAAAGATTTGGGAAGGCCAGTTTCAAATCGTTTTAAGTTCAGATACGCGATCTACTTCTATAGGCGAAATGAACCCATTTTTAAAAGCGATTTCTACGGAGTCATTTGCAAATAATCTAAAAACAGAAGTCGGTATTCTTAGTAGTCCATCTGTATTGATGCCAGCATATGAAATTGTAATTGATAAAAAAGAGATTTTTCCTAATCAAATGGATTTTTCGTTATGGAAGAAAAATCAATTAAATATTGAACTAGAAAAAGAAACTTCAATTCTTAACATTTCATATACAGATAATGATAAAAATGTCATTCTCCCGGTATTAAGACAAATGAGTGCTTCATATCAAGAATATTCTGGAAAAAGAAAACAAAAAGCAAATTCTTTTACTCAAAATTACTTAAAGGAGCAAATAAAAATTTTTAAAGAAAAAAGTGGATCTTCTTTAAGGATTGCTCAAGAGTATGCCATTGATAAGGATCTGGTTACTATAGAGCCTGTAAGAACTTTAGAGCCTAGTATAAGAGAGAGAGATTTAAAGAATATTAGGTTAACTGGAACTTTTCTTCCGCAAAATGTTTATATTGAGAGTATTCGTGTAGAGGCTGCTAATAAGCTTAGAAAAATTGATTTGCAACTTAAAAAAATTAATCAATTGAAAGATGCAAAAAATATACAATATATTGGAGCAACAATTCCTGCACTTAGTAGTCAAGATGGCCTGCCCAATACACTTAGAACAATTGAAGAAGAACTTGTTGAAGCAAGATCTAAATATACTGAAAATGATAGGGTCGTAACGAGGTTAATTGAGAAAAGAGAATTAGCTATTGATTTGCTTAAAAAAAGAGCGATTGATTATCTTCTATCGGATAGATTGGAAACTGAAGCAATTTTGGAGGCATCTATGAGACCTAAGGGTGTTTTATTAAAGTATAAAGAACTGGTTAGAAATGCTGCAAGAGATGAGAATACATTAATAGCCTTAGAAGATGAACTAAGAAGTACAGAAATTTCTAGGGCAAAGAAGGAAGTTCCATGGGAATTAATTACGAAACCAACCTTAATCAAAAATCCTGTGGGAAAGACTACATTTGATTATTTATTATTAAGTGTATTAGGTGGGTTTTTTTTAGGAACTATCTTTTTAATTCTTAAAGAAAAAAAGTCAGATATAATTTTTGAATTAAAAGATCTAAAAAGATATATGGGATCTGAGTTTACAGAAGTTTTAAGTATGAGTGAAAAAAATTCAAATCAAGAAAAATTTTTATTTTTAACAGAATTTTTTAATAAAGAATTTAAAGAGGGTATTAATTTAATAAAAGTGGGTGATTTAGAGGAAAATAAAATTCAAATGATTAAAGAATCAATAATAGGAAATCAAAAGAATAAAATAAAAATTGAAACTTTTAACTCACTTAATGATATTCAGAATAAATCAAATTCTTATAAAAATATAGTTCTTTTAGATTTTGGATCTTTAACATTTTCTCAAATTAAATCTTTTAAGAAATTTCAGAAATTATTTGACATAACAATTTCTTTTTCTATTATTATCGCTAAATAGTTAAAAAAATATTTTTTAAGTATCCTTTTGCTAATTTAATTAGCAATTTAAAAAATTAACAAATCTTTTTTATAATTATCTTTTAAATCATTTCTTGTTAAATATTTATCTCTATTTAATTAATAATAACATTGGTCAAATATTATATTCAAATTACAAAATTAGTTGATTTTGGTGAAGAATATTTTGATATTTATTTTTATTCACATGAAATTGAATATAAAATAAAAAAATTTTAAAAGTCTTTTCTTAACTGATTCAAAAGATATTTGCTTATAATTTCAGAACCTAATGAATTTGTATGAATACCGTCGTAAAACCCTTGATCTGGAATTGGATTATCCTTATACATTTGTATTAAATTAATATTAGGATTTTTCATATCTTGAAGGGTTTGTTCTTGCGTTTTAAATATTGATGCTAGTGCAGAACAATATTCTTTAATCCCACTTTGAGTTGTCCTGGCAAATACCTTTTTATTTGTTATGAGGCATTTAGGATCTTGTTGTTGAACAACATAAATTTTTGAATTTTTAAATATATCTGCTGTAGTGAGCATTAGATTTTTAAATAATTCTCTGTATTCTTTAGATGCTTCTTTATTACTCAAATTAATATTAGTTTCAATTGGATTATCTAGAAAAGGGGGGTTTTGAGTTCCATAACCTGCAACAATTACCCCATCTGGGCTGATTAATTTAACACCTCTAATGATGTTAAATTTTGCCTTTGCTTGTCTTAATTTTGAGTATAAAAATGATCTCCTTGAGAGAAAGGCTCTAAACTTTCTTAATAAACTAGGAGAATCCGCTGGGTTTTTAGTTGGATCTAAAGATTTTGAAAAACGGACATCATTAACACCAATATAAAATAAAACCTTATCAACTTTTTTGTCTTTTAATACTTCTGAATGCCATTTTTTTATTGCTAAAAGATGTCCAAAACTAGACTGACCATCTACACCTGCATTAATAACTGACCGATTTCCAGATTTCTCCATTAATGCTTGCCATGTTTTTGTATCATCTATATGTAATTGATCAGTAGTTGAGCCACCTATGGTAAGGATTAATTCGTTTCCACTTTTTGGGATTTCATAGGGACGATAACCATTAATATCGGTTGTATATTTGGATGTGATTTTATTTTCAGCCATTTCGATGTTTGTAACATCAAAACTTTCACTATGATTAACTAACGTTTCTGGAATGTTATATGCCGCAGAAGATAAAAAATATTTTCCTAAAATTAATTCAGTGATTAATAATATAACTCCTGTTACAAAAAAATTTATTCCTAATATTTTCTGAAAGTTCCTTAATTTATATCCCATTAATTAAAATATAGAATAAATGAAAGGAGCAACTACTGAACCCTGGGTAAATACAATTAATGTACTCATCAATAAAATTGTAATTATTAACGGTGCTAACCAATACTTTTTCCTTACTTTTAAAAAATCCCAAACATCAACAATAAGTTCAAGAAATGCTTCCATTTTTAGAAAATCTTTTCAAAATCAATATTATCATCTCTCCTAAGCTCTCTATATGATTCTCTGGTAATTTTTTTCAATCTTAGGGAATCGTAACCAAATAACTTCATAATTAATGCTATGGGTTGCATTACTAATATAAAAACAAGACCTAAAATCAAATTACTATTAATTATTGCCAAGAAATTACCCAAACTTATCCATTTTCTATAAAAATATCTAAGATTGGTTGGCGAAAATAAACCTAAGAAGATAAGAGGAATTCCAATTAATAGAGTCCAATACCTAACATCATGTTTAAACAATATTGGTAAAAGCCAACCTATTATAAATGGAAAGAGGAAACCTACAAAAAAACCAAACTCTCTCAATTCTTTTTTGGAAGGGGAAGTCTTCATAATCTAATCCAGAGCAAATTCTTGGAACCAATTATCATTCATTTTAATGTTTATTTGTTCTTGTTTGAAAAGTATTTGATTCTGTAGGACAAGTATATCCATTTCTGTTCTCATAAAACACCTATAAGCATCCTCAGGAGAACATACTATAGGCTCTCCTCTTACATTAAAAGAAGTATTAATCAAACTAGGACAATTAGTCTTTTCCTTAAACGTTTTTATCAAGTTGTAATATCTTGGATTTGTATCTTCTGAAACCGTTTGTATTCTTGCAGAATAATCTACATGAGTCACAGCAGGTATAGAAGATTTTGGGACGTTTAGTTTATCTAGTCCCTTCTTATTTTTTTCACTTTCTGAGATTTCACGGCATAGATTCTCTTTTACTCTAGAGACCAAAAGCATGTAGGGACTTTTAACATTGAGCTCAAATTGATTGGATAAGTCTTCTTCTAATACAGAAGGAGCAAAAGGTCTAAAACTTTCGCGATATTTAATTTTTAAATTCATAATGCTTTGCATCTTTTCATTTCTCGGATCACCAATTATAGATCTTGCCCCAAGTGCTCTTGGTCCAAATTCCATTGGACCATTAAACCATCCAACAACCTTACCTTTGCAGATTAAATCAACTACATTTTGAAAAAGTTGTTCATCTTCCATTTCTTTAAAAGATGCATTTATAGAATTTAAATATTTTTTTATATTATTGTTACTGAAATTCGGGCCTAAAAATGAACCTTTCATAGAATCTTGTATAGATATTGTTCTTTTGTTTTTAAAATATTGATATTCCGCTACTAATGCTCCTCCAATTGAAGTTCCAGCATCGCCACTTGCTGGTTGGATCCAAATCTCATCAAAAATATTTTCTAAAATTATTTTCCCATTAGCTACACAATTAAGTGCAACACCTCCAGCAAGACATATTCTTTTCAAACCAGTTTCTTTCCTTATAGTTCGAGCCAATTTTAAAACTACCTCTTCTGTAACTACTTGAATTGAGGAGGCAATATCCATATAAAATTGAGTAATTTCTTGGTTTGAATAACGAGGACCATTGTTAAAAAGTTTATAAAATTTTCTATTAGTCATCCTAAACCCGCGGTGGTAATTAAAAAAACTCATATCAAGTCTGAAAGTTCCATCTTCCTTTATATCAATTAAGTTATCTTTAATTAGGTTTACATATTTTGGTTCGCCATATGGGGCTAAACCCATTAGTTTATATTCTCCTGAATTAACCTTAAAGCCGCAATAATATGTAAATGCAGAGTAAAGCATTCCTATTGAATGAGGAAAATTTATTTCCCATAATGGTTTAATCTCATTATCCTTACCTATCCATGCAGATGTAGTTGCCCACTCTCCAACAGCATCCATGCATAAAATGGCTGCTTCTTTAAAAGGACTTGGATAAAAAGCAGATGCAGCATGAGATAAATGGTGTTCTGAGAATAAAAATTTTGGAAGATGAGGTTTTTCTCCTGGGACCAGTTCTTTTTGTATATTCCTAAATTCTTTCTTTAAAAAAGATTTTAAGAATATTTTTTCCTTAATCCAAACCTGCATTGCCGCTATAAAAGATCTTATCCCTCTTGGAGATGTGGCAATATATGTTTCGAGTAATCTTTCAAATGTTAAAAGTGGTTTTTCGTAATAAACAATAGCTTTAATATCTTTTAAATTAATTTTATTAGAATTTAAGCAATATTTAATCGACTTTAGTGGGAATCCAGAATCATGTTTTTTCCTGGAGAATCTTTCTTCCTGCACGGCAGCAATTATCTCTCCATCCTTAATTAGAGCCGCAGCACTATCGTGATAAAAACAAGATATCCCTAAAATATAAGAAGCCAAGTTAATTTGATTAAATAACTGATTTAATATAATACATTTTTATTTTAAATAAAAAACAAATCTCATAAGATTTAAAGATTTTTCTTGGCAAATTAATTTACTATAAGTTAATTTATTAAAAGAAATAAAAAAAATTACAGTAAAAGTTTTATTTTCTTAAGCTATATTTGAGAAAATGCAATAGTTTTATGAAATATTTAAAAAGATATGAAAAGTTAAAAGATTCCTTTCAAAATGAAATTAAGTTTAATGAAGGCGATCTTTATTTAAATAATAAGATAGTAAATTTAGTTGATCAAAGCATACCCAATTTTATTTTTAATGAATTAGATAAACTTACTAATAAGATGTCTGAATTTTATAATGAAGTAAAATTTCCCAACTATGAAGATTGTGAAGATTATGCTTCTTTATATGATAAAGGAATAAAAAATTTATTCACCAAGAGAATAGATCAAGAACTAGATTACGGGATTAATGTTCTTGAATTGGGCTGCGGGACAGGTCAGTTATCATTATTTCTTGCTAGAGGTAATAGAAATATTTATGGAGTAGATATATCAGAAGGCTCATTAAAACTGGGTGAACAATTTAGAAGTCGAAACGAAATCAATAATGTTTATTTTATGAAAATGGATGTGTTTGATTTGAAGTTCAAGAAGAATTTTTTTGACTTTACCATCAGTAATGGAGTTTTACATCATACGAAAGATGTAAGAGAGGCCTTTAATTGCTTAGTCGAAGTAACGAAACCAGGAGGCTTAATTGTGATTGGTCTTTATCATAAATATGGAAGATTTTTTACAACAGTAAAACAAAGACTCGCTAAGTTTCTAGGAAAATATGTATTTTTACTTGATAAGACATCTTTAAAAATTAAGAGTAAAGATAAACGTAACGCTTGGGTTACTGATCAATTTCTTAATCCGCATGAAACATTACATTTACCCTCTGAAACTATTAAATGGTTTGAGGAAGAGGGAGTAGAGTTTGTAAATTTGATTCCACATGTTGATGATGTAAATAAGCCTATTTTTAAGAAAAGAGATAAACCCAAACTTTCCCCTATTAATGATTTTCTTATGTTATTTAATAGAAATCAGATACAAGAAGGAGGGTTTTTTGTAATAGTTGGGAGAAAAAAATAAATCATTAAAACTAAATCTTTATAATTTGATGATTTCTAAAGGGAGGTAAATATTTTTCTATTGCAATAAAAGTATGAGATGAATTTTTAAATGTTTTAAGGATTGTTTCAAATTAAAGTGACTAACTTTTATAAAAATTAATTATTAAATTTATCTAAGACAATTCCAAAAACTTATTAACTTCAGAAAGCATGCTTCAACTTGTAAATCCCTGGGTGCATTTTAAGGTGCATATTTCAATAATCAAACGCTATAAAGTACTATAGAGATTACGAACGTTACGAAAGAAATCTTTAGATTGATTGATATGAACAACGTTTCGAGATTTGGGGCCATAGCTCAGTTGGTAGAGCACCTGCATGGCATGCAGGGGGTCAGCGGTTCGAGTCCGCTTGGCTCCA
>MDTG01336495.1_pt1 | contig 11560 bp, 7 predicted proteins | sample 811421 | NCBI WGS metagenome assembly MDTG01 (sample SAMN05326645, study PRJNA326480) | marine metagenome | isolation source: seawater | place: Pacific Ocean: South East | collected 2011
CCATCCGCTCCCCCGGCCTCGCCCACCTCGCCTACCTCGTCGGCGACGGTGACGAGGCCATCGCCATCGACCCCCCGCGCGACGTGGAGCGCGTGCTCGCCGCGGCCCGCGCCCACGGCGCCCGCGTCACGCACGTGCTCGAGACGCACCGCAACGAGGACCTCGTCGTCGGCTCCCCGGAGCTCGCCGCGCGCACCGGCGCGACCATCCACCACGGCGCCGCCCTCGACTTCGGCTACGGCGTCGCCACCGAGGAGGGCGCGCTCTTCGGCGCCGGCGACGTGGTGCTGAGCGCGCTCGAGACGCCCGGGCACACGCCCGAGAGCCTCTCCTTCGTGCTCCGCGATCGGAGCACCGGCCAGTCCCCGCTCGCCGTCTTCACCGGCGACGCCCTCTTCGTGGGCGAGGTGGGCCGCACCGACCTCGCGGGCGACGAGGAGGAGGCCGCCGCCGCGCTCTACGCGAGCCTCCACGACAAGCTCCTCCCGCTCGGCGATCACGTGATGATCCACCCGGCTCACGGCGCCGGCTCCGTCTGCGGCGAGGGCATGGCCGACCGGGACGTCTCGACCCTCGGCTACGAGCGCCGGCACTCGCCCGCGCTCCAGCTCGATCGCGCCGCCTTCATCGCGCGCAAGAAGGCCGAGCGGCACGTCGTGCCGCCCTACTTCCGCGAGATGGAGAAGCTGAACCTCGCCGGCCCGCCCGTCCTGCATCACCTGCCCGAGGCGCCGGCGCTCGGCCTCGAGGCCTTCGACGAGGCCGCGCGGAGCGGCGCCCGGATCGTGGACGTGCGGAGCGCCGAGGCGCACGTCGGCGCCGCCATCCCCGAGGCCCTCGCGCTGCCCCTGAGCGTGCTCTCCGCCTACGCCGGCTGGCTCCTCGACCCCGACCGGCCCGTGCTGCTCGTCGCCGAGGATCGGGCCCAGGTCGACGAGGCGGTGCAGCGCCTCGCGCGCCTCGGCCGCACGCGCGTCGCCGGCCACCTCGCCGGCGGCATGCCGACCTGGGAGACCGCCGGGCGCCCGCTCCGCCGCCTGGGTCTGGCGACCGTCGAGGACCTGCGCGCCCAGCTCGAGGAGGCGCCCGGGCAGATCCTCGACGTGCGCAAGGCGAGCGAGCACGACGACGCGCGCCTCCCCGGCAGCACCCACGCCTTCCTCGGCGAGCTCCCGAAGAAGCTCGGCGACGGCACGCTCCCGAAGGGCCGCCTCGTCGCCTTCTGCGGCAGCGGCCAGCGCGCCACCGTCGCCGCCTCCCTCCTCGCCGCCGAGGGCCGCGAGGTCGCCGTCGCCCTCGGCTCCATGGCCGCCTGGCAGGCCAAGGGCCACCCGACCCGCTGACGCCGGGGGAACGGGGAGGCCGAGCCCCCGCCGCGGGTCGTCGCCCGTTCCCACCCCGTCACGGGCAGGGGCCCGCGGTGAGCACGGCCTCGAAGGCGCCGCCGTCCTCGGCCGGGTCGGCGCTGATCTGCACGCGCACGGGCCCATCCGGGACCAGCTCGAGCGGGCTCGCGTCGGCGCAGGCGAGCTCGGCCGAGAGCGGGTCGCAGCCGTCGAGGAGCGTCGCGCTGCTCGCGCGGCTCCCCGTGTCCCAGCTCAGGCAGTAGGGCACCCCCGTCTCCGGCGGGTCGAAGCGGTAGACGGCGTCGCCCCCGAAGGCGTCGCAGCTCGTGAGGGCGTCGTCCGCGTCGTGCCCGGCCGTGCTCCCGCTCCAAGGCACGTCGAGCTCGATCGTGCCCGGCGTGGCGCAGGCGAGCGTCGAGCAGCCGGGCGCGCCGGCGCAGTCGCCGTCGTCGCAGTCGGCGGGCCCGTCCGTGTCGTTGTCGCGCCCGTCGCCGCACGCCACCTCGACGCAGCGCCCGCCGTTGCACGCGGCGCCGGCCCCGCAGGGACCCATGCAGCCGCAGTCGTCGTCGTCCTCCTGATGCTCGGCCGGGTCGCACTCGCAGACCCCGCCGTTGCAGGTCTCGTCGGAGGCGCAGGGGCCCTGGCAATTGCAGTTGGCGTCGTCCTCGAGGTGCTCCGCGAAGACGCAGCAGGTGCCGCCCTCGCAGACCCCGCCGGGGCAGCTGCCGCAGTCGAAGGTCGTGAGATCGCCGCAGCCGTCGAGCACGGTCACCGTCCCGCACTCGCTCGCCGCGTAGCAGTAGTCCTCCGCCGTGCCGCGCTCGCAGCAGCGATCACCCCGGCACTCCCCGGCGCCCGGGCAGTCGCACTCCACCTCCCGGCTCTGGCCGCAGCGGTCGAGGGTCGTCAGCGTGCCGCACTCCGCGCTCCAGAGGTCGCAGAGCTCCTCGTCGGTCGGGGGCGTGCAGCAGGCGTTGTCGATGCACAGGCCCGGCTCGGCGCACTCGCCGCAGCTCACGCTGCGCGCGTCCCCGCAGCGGTCCGTCGTCGTGTGCGGGCCGCACTCGATCCGGTCCCGGGCGCAGAGCTCGGCGTCGCTCTGGGGCTCGCACTCCCCCTCGCAGGGCACCGTCGCGCTCCCGGAGAAGGAGCCCGAGGCCCTCTGGAAGCCCGACCCGTACCAGGAGGGGTCGCAGTCCGGGAGGGTCCCGCAGATGCAGCCGCCGTCCTCCGCGATCGACGCCATCCAGGAGCCGGAGATGCAGTCGCCCTCCTGCGTGACCGAGAGCGTGAACGACGCCGTCGCGTGGCAGTCGGGGGCGCTCGAGGCGAAGTCGTAGGTGAAGTCCGTCCCGGCCCCGCGGACGTCGAAGTTGTCGTCGGGGCGGTCGGCGCCGAAGCTGTTGTAGCCGGTGTAGGTGCCGGATCCGGTGTAGGGCGAAACGACCAGCTCGAAGCCGTTGTGGCGCACGAGGAGCGTCTCCGCCTCCTCGTCGAGCAGGATCTCCGTGCTGGACCAGGGGCGCGTGCCGCCCCCCGAGCGACCGTCGACCGTCGCCCAGGACGCCGACGCGTTGCCGGTGCAGGCGCACTCACAGTCGCCGCCGGCGCAGCCGCAGGTCGACTCGTAGCTGGGCCACTCGGGGAACAGCTCGAGCAAGGCGAACTGGCTCGCCGCCGGGCATTCGGCGCGCAGCGTATCCGGGTCGTCGTAGACGCCCTCGGCGGCGGACGTCGCCCGGACCCCGAAGCGCAAGCCCTCCGGGCGGATCGAGTCGGGGGAGGAGTAGACCGCGTCGGCCACGTCTCCGTACTCCGGGCCGACCTCGAACTCCACGAAGGTCGCCGGGAAGCCCACCGAGTCCCAGCTCACGAGGTCCCAGCGGAGCGACTCGTCGAGCACGTTCGCCACGCCCCGGGGCGTGAAGCAGTAGGTCTGCTCCTCCGGCATGGTCCCCAGCACCGGGAGCTCGCTCGGGTCGCCGAGCGTCCGGTCCCAGCGGAAGTCCGCGACGTCGACCACCGGGCAGGCCACGCCCACGTCCAGGCAGCCGCGGCCCGTGTGCATGGGGAAGAAGGCCGTCGTCGAGGCGAGCACGCCGCCCTGGCCGGTCTTCACCGGGTCGACCGCGCCGGAGTCGTCGAGGTCGAAGACCGGGTCGCGCAGGGGCGCGCCGGTCCAGCTCAGGGACTCGTGCGCGTAGTCGACCGCGTCGAAGCGGAAGATCGCCGGGACGATGGTGATCACCCAGACGTCGTTCTCGCCCCGCTCGACGATCACCTCGCGCCCCGTGAGCTCCCGGACGCGCGTCGCGATGCTCTCGAGGACCTGCCGCACGGCGTCGGAGCTGGCGAACTCGGTGGCGAGCGCGTTCTCGAGGAACTGCCGGTGCTCTTCGAGCTCGTCTTCGAAGTTCTGCTGGGTCTCCTCGAGCCACTCGCGATCGCGCGGGCTCACCCGGTCGAGCACGTCCTCCCAGCGCGTCCGGGCGTACTCCGCGGCGTCGTCCGCGGCGCGGCGCGCCCGGCCCGCCAGCTCGTCGAGCTTGTCCAGCCACTCGCCGCGGCCGAGCGTGTCGCGGATGAAGCGGCGCACCTTCGGTCCGGCGAAGTCGTTCAGCTTGTCGAGCAGCTTTCCGGCCGGGATCACCGAGAGGAGCATCTCGAGGGCCTCCGCGAAGAGCTCGAAGGCGCTCGCGCTGACGCCCCCGCCCTGGAGCACCAGCGAGACGTTCTCCACCTGGCCGGGGCGCGTCGCGTCGTAGCGGAAGAGCACCCCCTCGTCGGTGCTCGCGCCGTCCGGGACGGTGACGCCGTACTCGATGCCTCCGACCTCCCGCCGCATGCCGGCGCAGGTGGCGGGGTAGCTCTGGAAGCCCTGCGGGAGGACCACCTCGAGCAGGGCGAGGATCTTCTCCACGGCCGTGTCGATCGCGCCGGCGACCGGCAAGAGGGAGAAGAAGGTGCGGAAGCCGCCGGCGACGTCGTCCCAGATGCCGCCGAGCCCGCCCCCGTCGAGGATCGAGGTGATCTCCCCGTACTCGAGCCAGCACCGGGCGTCCTCGGCGTCGTCTCCGATCGCGACGCCCGGCGGATACGACGCGCCCTCGAGGGGCAGCAGGGAGTCGCAGGGGAGCGCCTGGTTGAAGTCGAAGTCGAGCGGGTCGGCGGTCAGGAGCTCGCGCTCTCGCCGGAACTCCGCGAGGGCTTCGGGCACGCCGGCGTGGGCGAGCGCGGCGGCCACGTAGGCGCGGTCGGGGCCGGCGCCGTCGTAGGCCTCGGCGTCGCCCTCGAGGAGGCGGCGCAGCGAGTTCGGGTTGTCCGGGCCGTCGAGCGCGTCGAGCATGGCGCGGACCATCCGGTTCTGCGGATCGAGCTCCCACAGCTCGGCCTCGCGGAGGGGCTCCAGGCCATCGACGCCCAGCGCGCCGGTCGCGACGATGCCTTCGAGGTCGTCGAGGAGCCGGTCGATGAGAGCCGGGTCCGCCTCGGGGAGACCCGTGATCTCGACGAGGCCCGGGTAGCGGCAGCGCTCCCCGCCGTCGACGGTGACGACCAGCGTCGGGGTGTGGGTCGCGGTGAAGTCCGTCGGGTGCGGGCGCGCGAAGAGGAAGGCGCCGCGCTCTTCCTCGAAGTAGTAGAACTGCGCCGCGGCGAGCTGGCCGTCGAAGTCGAGCGCGACCTCGAGCGACTCGACGCCCTCCGGCACGCCGGCGATCGGGATCAGGTCGCCGGGCGCGTAGGTGCCCTCGCCCACCTCGATGCTCCCGCAGACGGGCCCGGAGGGCAGCTCACCGGCGTCGCCACCATCGACGGGAACGCCGCCGCCGTCGTCGTCGCCGCAGCCCACGATCGAGGTCGCCAGAAGGGCCGCGACCAGCCCCGCGCGCGCCGTCCACGCCCTGCCCATCGTTCGCTCCCTTCCCATCGCTCGCCTCAACAGCCGCAGTCGTCCCGGCAGAGCGCGGCGTCGCCGTCGAGCTCGCGGCAGGCCTCCGCGGCCGCGGCCGGGTTCTCGTCGTAGGTCCCGGCAGGATCGGAGGTGTCGATGCAGGCGTCGTACTCCGCCGCGGAGCCCGTGGTCGCGGCGCAGAAGCAGCTCCGGCAGGCGAGCGGCGCCTCCGCCTCGAGCCCGTCACCGTCCGTGCCCGCCACGCAGCCGGTCCCGAAGAGCAGCGCTGCGGTGAGCAGGCGGCTCGCGATCTGGCGCGCCCGGCTCATGGCCCGTCCCACTCCGGGTTCCCCTCGGAGGGGCACCAGCGCGCGCAGAGCTGGACGTCGCTCGCGCACTCGAAGAGCGCGAGCTCCTCCGGGCTGAAGCCCGGGTCGCGGCTGCGGACGCCGCGGAGGCGGGCGACCCGATCGAGCATCCAGCGGGCCCGGTCCTCGCCCCAGCACTCGAGGCAACGGTCGGCGGTGATCCCGCAGCTCCCCCGGCTGAAGGCTGCCACGTCGATCAGCTCGCTCTCGAAGGGGTAGACGCCCTGGTCGACGTCGTCGGAGGAGGGAGATCGGTCCTCGTCGGCGTCCTCGGGATCGGTGCCGACGCCGTGGGCGAGGACCCGCCCGTCGTCGGTCAGCCCGAGGATGTGGAGGCCCCCCACGTCGAGCTTCACGACCGGCTCGTCGAAGCCCGCGAACTCCGGGGAGCCGAGGCGGTGCGCGTAGCAGGCGGTCGCGCCGTCCTCGAAGCGCACGCAGGTCCAGCGCGGGTTCGTGCCGCCGACGGGGAGGATGTTGCTGACGATCTGCGCAGCGGGGGAGTCGGCCTCGACGGGCTGGTCGACGAGCGCGTCGAGCTCCGCGAAGCGCTCCCAGTGGAGGCAGCGGACCCGCTCCGCGCTCACGCCGCAGAGGATCGGCGGCAGGGCCCCCTCGGAGAAGGTGATGTCGAGCAGGGCCTCGCCCGAGAAGGCGCCCTCGACGGCCTCCGGGAAGTCCACGTAGTCGGGGTCGTCGGCGTAGCGCTCCTCGAGGGAGCCCGTGCGCCAGCAGTCGAGGGCCCCCGCCGCGTCGAGGAGGCAGCAGAAGTCGCCGAAGCAGCTCAAGTCGGTGGCCGGCGCGGTGCCCGCGGGCGGGTCCATGGCCTCGCCCTCCTCGCCGAACTCCTCGTCGATGAGCCAGCAGGCCACGCGACCGTCCCCGTGGAGCGCGCAGGCCCGCCGGTCGGTCTCGTCGATGATGAAGACGCGCTCCCAGCCGGGCTCCGTGCTCACCTCGCAGCGCTCGCAGAGGAACGAGTCGGGATCCTCCTCGCAGAGGTCGGGGAGCTCCGGGGACCAGGTCGACTGCGGGCCCTCGTCGCACCTCGGCATCTGCTCGTAGAACTGGATGCGTCCGTCCTCGTCGAGGCCGCCGAGGAGCGTCCGCCCGAAGCGGCCCTCGGTGTCGGCGAGCTGCACGATCTCCCACGCGCTCCAGTCGGGGCCGCTGGTGCCGGCGTCCTCACCGGGCCCCGTGCCGGCGTCCTCGCCGGGCTCCGTGCCTCCGTCGGGGGGAGGTGGGCCCGCGTCCATCGTGACGGTCGATCCGTCACCGCACCCGAGGAGCAGCGCGAGAGCCGAGAGCGCGGCCCAGGCGGGGTGAGTGTGCACTGTACGCTCACGAGTCGTTCGGATCTTCCTCAACTGTCGTCTCCCCCTCCTGCGCAGGGTGGCCGCATGGATCGCTGCGCGGCTCGCCTGCCTCCATCCAAAGACGAGGCGCCGGAGGCGGCCCCGGGATCGGGCACGCGACGTCCTCGATAGGCGGATGTTTCCAGCAACAGCGGCGGGCTCACCAGGTGCAATTCCATGGGCGCGGCCAGCCCAAGGCCGCCGGAGCGCATGTGCAATTCCTTGGTCGCACCCCATTCGAGGGGCCTCTGATGTACCCTCTCGGCGTGGCTACGGAGACGGGACCCGCGTCCCGCGCCGGGTCGGTCCACGAGGGGGAGTGGGAGGGCGAGCGACTGCTGGTCCTCGCGTTGCCCGAGCCGGGGAGCCTCCCCGAGCTGACCCCGTCCGAAAGGGACATCGTGGCCGGGCTGATGCGCGGAAAACGAAACCGAGAGCTCGCCGCCGAGCGTGGCGTCTCGGCGGGAACCATCGCCAATCAAGTGGCGACTCTGCTCCGGAAGTGGGGCGTGCACTCGCGCTGGGAGCTGGTCGCCGCGCTCACCGGCCCGACCTCGCGCCCATGATGGACGAGCTGCGCATCCTGGACGCGGCCTACCGGCTGGACGGGGATCGCGAGGAGTGGCTCGGCGCGATCGTCGAGGAGGTGCTCCCGCTGGCGCCGGTCGCCGGCATCCTGGCCTTCGAGGTCGAGACCCGACGCGACGGTAGCGAGGTGGCCATGGCGACGCCCTTGCTGCGGGGGGAGATCGACGAGCGGGCCTACGAGCTCGCGAGCGTGATCCACCGCCAGTACCCGGCGCCCGTGCTCGCGCACGCCTACACGGCGCCCGAGTGCAACACCATCCACCAGCTCCTGGAGGAGAGCGGCGCCGACCCGGCCTGGGCCGCGGAGCACCTGGCGTGGCTGCGGAGCGTGGTCGGGGTCGAGGGCGCCTGGCGGCTGATCGCGGGCAACCCCGATGGACGCGCGCTGATGATCGGGGGCTCCCCCGGCGCGGGCTTCGAGCTCGGCGAGCGGGCCCGCGATCGCTGGCGGAAGGTGGCGGCGCACCTCGCCTCGGCCTACCGGCTGCGCCTCCGCCTCGACGCGCTGGAGGAGGCGGAGGCGGTCTTCGATCCGGGCGGAGCCGAGGTGCACCTCGGCGAGCATGCGGAGGCCCGGCGCGCGATCCTCGCGGAGGCCGTGGAGCTCTTCCGGGGGGTGCGAGAGCGGCGGCTCACGGGGGAGGCGGCGCTCGAGGCCTGGACGGCGCTGCTCGACGGGCGCTGGTCCATCGTCGAGCGTGTCGACACGGACGGTCAGCGCTTCATCGTCGCGCACCGGAACGAGGCGCCGGTGCCGACGCACCGCACGCTGAGCCAGCGCGAGCGCGAAGTGGCGGAGTACGCCGCGCACGGCCACCCGAACGCCTTCATCGCCTACGAGCTCGGGCTCGCCGACGCGACGGTGGCCGCCTACCTGCACGCGGCGCTCGCGAAGCTGGGCCTCCAGGATCGGACCGAGCTCATCCTCGCGCGCCAGGCCGTCGCGCACGCGGTGGAGGCGAAGCGCCGGGGCGAGCGGAGCGAGGAGGGGTAGGGGGCGGCGCCGAGGAGGGGGCGCGGGTCGCTCCCGGGCGCGTGCCGACGCGGCGCCCCACACACCGGGCGATGGGCCGCGGTCCGCCCTCGCCGTCCGGCGCGCGAAGAGCCCCGGCGCGCTGGCGAAGCGCGCGACCGCGTTCTGGCTCGTCCCCCTGGTCGTGTTCGCGGCCGCCTACGGCTGGAGCGTCCGCGCGCACCGGCTCCGCGGCGCCGACGCGCGAGGCGTGGGGACCGCGGAGGACGCGCGCGGGGAGGAGCACCGGGAGCGGGTCGAGGGGACGCTCAGTCGGAGCGCTGGAGCTCGAGGATCTCGGTCGTGATGCGCTCGTGGCGGGCGACGCGCCAGGCGCTCCGGAGCTCCTCCTCCTTGTCCTCGACGGCGCGGCGGGCGGCCTGGGCGGCCGTGAGGCGGGCGGCGAGCTCGACGCGGAGCGCTTCGGCCAAGGCCACGCGGAGGCGCGCCGTGGTCGCCTCCCGCACGGCATCGGCGAGCACCACGTCGACGGGCGAGAAGGTCTCCGGCGGGTCGCGCCGCGCCGCGCGCAGGCCGCCGAGCAGCACCGAGCGGTGCACGGCGCCGCCGGGGATCGGGTGCCGGAGCTCGACCTCCTCCGCGTCGGCTTCGAGGATCACGGCCGCGAGCCGGCGGGAGGCCTCGTCGAGCTCGCCGGCGGAGCTCGGCCCCCCGAGCACGCGCTCGGGCTCCGGGCCTCCCGGCACCGCCTCGTAGGCCTCGGCGAAGCGCCGGCCGACGAGGACCAGGCGCCCCGAGACCTCGCGGGCGGCCCGCGCGAGGCGCCGGGGGAGCGCGCCGCAGAGGGGCCGCTCGGGGCCGAGCACGACGACGAGGGTCGAGGCCGGCGAGCGCGACTCGAGCGGGCCCGCGAGCCGCTCGATGATCGCGTCGAGCTGATCGACGTAGGTCGTGGCCTCGGCCGCCGCCGCGTCCGCCTCCGGCAGCTGCGCCCGGGCGAGGGCGAGCATGGCGCGCACCACCGAGCCGACGGCTTGCACGCCGTCGATGCGCCGCTCGAGGCCGCCGAGCTCCTCGGTCACGGTGCCTCCTCGTCGTCGGCGCCCCTCCGAGCGGGACCCTCGTCGGCGCCCTTCCCCTCACGCCCGGCAGCGGACGCGCCGGGCTTCGCGCCCGACGGCGCCGCCTCTTCCGCGCTCGCCTCTTCGGCGCTCGCCTCTTCCGCGCTCGCCGCCGCGTCCTCCTGCGAGGGGCGCGCGACCTCCCCGCCGGACGGGGCCGCCGCCTCTTCTGCCGCCTCTTCCGCCGCCCCGCGCCCCTCCGACCGGCCCGCGGCCCTTGCGCCGCTCCCGGCTCCTTGCTCCCCTCCCGCTCCCGGGGCGCCGGCCCCACGGCGCGCCTCCGCGCCCGGCGCGAGCAAGCGCCTGAGCTGCGTGCGGAGCGCCTCGATCTCGTCCTCCGCGATCGTGGCGTCCCGCTCGAGCGCCGCAGCCCGCTCGCCGACGTGGCTCCGCGCCTGCGCCGTGAGCCGCTCCGCCACTTCGGGCACGTCCTCCACCGGGATCGCCAGGAGCATCTCCGGGTCGCTCGCGAGGATCAGGCGCACCACCTCCGCGAAGACGTCGAGGGGCGAGAGCCGCGGCGAGCGCAGGAGCGCCCGGATGCGCCGCCCCACCTCCACGCGCCGCGCCGTGCTCGCCTCGAGCCGCGTCCCGAGCCGCGCGAAGACCTCGAGCTCGAGGAAGCTCGCGTACTCGAGCCGCAGCCGCGCCGCGAGCGTGTGGAGCGCCTGGGGCTGCGCCTTGCCGCCCACCCGGCTCACGCTCAGCCCCGCGTCGATGGCCGGCTTGTGCCCCGCCGCGAAGAGCTGGCGCGAGAGCACGATCTGCCCGTCGGTCATCGAGATCAGGTTGGTCGGGATGTAGGCCGAGAGGCGCCCGCTCTCGAGCGTCGCCACGGGCAGCGCGGTGATCGAGCCGCCGCCGAGGTCCGCCGAGAGCTGCGTCGCGCGCTCCACGAGGCGCGAGTGCAGGTAGAAGATGTCGCCCGGGTAGGCCTCGCGCCCGGCCGGTCGGCGCAGGAGGAGGGAGAGCTCGCGCCAGGCGACCGCATGCGCCGAGAGGTCGTCGTAGACCACGAGCGCGTGCTCGCCGCGCGCCGCGAAGTGCTCGGCGATCGCGCAGCCGGCGTAGGGCGCGAGGTAGCGGAGGCCGGGCATGTCGTCCTCCGGCGCGGCGACGATCACCCAGCGCCCGCCGGCCGCCCGCAGCGTCTCGGCGACCCGCGAGACGTCCGCGCGCCGCCGGCCGATCGCCACGTAGACGCCGATCACGTCCGTCGTCGCCTGCCGCACGAGCACGTCGACCACCAGCGAGGTCTTGCCCGTGCCCTCGTCGCCGAGGATCAGCTCGCGCTGCCCGCGCCCGATCGGGAACATCGCGTCGATGGCGAGCACGCCCGTCAGGAGCGGCTGGCGCACGGCGGCGCGCTCGGCGAGGCCGGGCGGGGGGCGCTCGAGGGGCACCCGATCCCGGAGGCCCACGAGCGCGAGCCCGTCGAGGGGCCGGCCGAGCGGGTCGACGACGCGTCCGAGGAGCCCGGCGCCGGCGCGGATGTGCGGCGCCTCGCCGAGCCGGCGCACGTGGTCTCCCGGGCGGACCTCCCGCGCCGCGTCGAGGAGCGCCGCCGAGATGGCGTCCCGCTCGAGGCCGAGCACGATCATCCGCGCGCCGCTCTCCTCCGTGAGCAGCTCGCCGAAGCGCGCCCCGGGCAGCCCGCCGATGGTCGCGACCCCGTCCGAGACCGCGCGCACCTTGCCGTCCTCGCGGAGCTCGACCCGCGGCTCCCACGCCTCGGCCGCGTGCCGGAGCGCCGCGCTCGCCTCGCGCGCCACCTGCTCGAGGAGCCCCTCAGCCATCGGCCTGCTTCTTCGCCTCGGGCGCCCCCTCCTCGGCGAGCGCCCGGAAGGCCTCGAGCTGCCCCGCCAGGCTTCCGTCGAGGACGTGATCGCCGAGGCGCAGGAGCAGCCCCGCCTC
>MDTG01105938.1_pt1 | contig 11559 bp, 21 predicted proteins | sample 811421 | NCBI WGS metagenome assembly MDTG01 (sample SAMN05326645, study PRJNA326480) | marine metagenome | isolation source: seawater | place: Pacific Ocean: South East | collected 2011
GGGGTTTTAAATGCGTTCTTTTTTAAACTTAAATTCTATCCCAAATGTTGCCGCTGGTAATTCTTGCTCTATCAAGTTACCGATTGGTCAAACTTATGAAGTGATAGACCTTAAATATTCAGGTGTTACACCGTCGCAAATTAAAAACGTGCGTGTTGAATTAGACGGTCGATTACTTAGCACATACAAAACGCTAAATGATTTGATTTTGGAAAATACACGCCATAAGCGAAAAATTAAAGCGGGTGTTGTTTCATTCCATTTTGTGCGTCCAGAAATGAAAGGTGTAAACGTCACGGATTTAGTTCAGCAGCGTATGTTTGCATTAGGTACGGTTGGCCTAACAACGTGTGAAATTAAATTTGATATTGATGAAGCGGCAGCAGACCCTAAATTATCAGCAATCGCTCAAAAGTCAGTAGGCACAGCGCCAAGTTGGTTGACTATGCGCCGCAATTTTTTCAAGCAGCTAAACAACGGCACAACAGAAATCGCAGACTTACCAAAGCCTGTAGGCTACCGTATCGCAGCAATTCACATTAAAGCGGCAGGCGTTGACGCGGTTGAATTTCAAATTGACGGCACAAAATGGCGCGACTTGCTGAAAAAAGCCGATAACGACTACATTCTTGAGCAGTACGGAAAAGCTGTTCTTGATAACACTTATACAATCGACTTTATGCTTGAAGGTGATGTTTATCAAAGCGTTTTACTAGACCAAATGATCCAAGACTTACGCCTTAAAATTGATTCAACAATGGATGAACAAGCAGAAATTATTGTTGAATATATGGGTGTATGGTCGCGCAACGGCTTTTAATAAGGGGGTGCTATGAATACAAGTGTACCAACTAGCGTTCCCACAAATCAAAGTGTGTGGGGCAATGTTTCAACAGGTCTTGATGCGTTAATCAGTGGATGGGCAAGAGTTGAGCAAATAAAAGCGGCTAAAGCGTCAACGGGTCAAGGTCGAGTTGAGCAAGCAATGACGCCAGAGCTAGATAACGGCGCAGCGGTTGTTGTTGAAGCGCCAAAAAAAGCGGCGCAACCAAGCGAAACATTGGTTTTTGGTGTTCCACAAAAAACACTTTTATTGGGCTTTGGTGGTCTTTTGGTTTTAGGTTTGGTAATGCGAGGTAACAAATAATGCAAAAGCCAAGTGGTAAGGGTTTAAAGTATTTTGCGTATGGCGTTGCTATATCTGCGGCGGGTGCGATTTTAGCGGAATACGTGCGCGATTGGATGCGCAAACCAAAGGCTAAAAGCTAATGCTGGGCGCTTTAATGGGTGTTGCGGGTGGCGCGCCTATGGGGGGTGCGTCACCAATGGGCGGGATGCCGAGTATTGCTTCAAGCTCAAGTGCTGAAACAGGCCAGCAAACGCAAAGCGGTAATTTTACAGGCGGCGGGATTAACTTTGGCAGTAATAACAACAATCAGTTGTTAATTGTCGGGGCGGTGGTCATTGGCTTGTTTTTAGTGATAAAGCGCAAGTAATTTAATTTTAATAGTTGTAAAAGATAAAGGGCGCGCAGCCAAACGCGCGCCCTTTTTTATGGGGTGAAATATGGGTTTATTTGGCGGCGGCAATTCAAAAAGCACAAGCAATCAAACCACGAATAATGAAAATACAAACATTGCAACGCAAGGGGATAATTTAGGCGCGGTTATTAATGGCAATGGAAATAGTGTGACGATGACCGACCACGGTCTAGTTGATGCGCTTGTTGATATTGGCGGCTATATGTCCGACTCAACGCAAGCGGCGTTTGGTGCTGCAAGTGATATGGCCTATAGCTCGACAGAGTTTGCAGGGCAGGCAATCACAGACGGGTTTGATTATGCAGAAGGTGTCAATCGAGACTCGTTAGATATGGCAGAAGGTATCAATCGAGACTCGTTAGATATGGCAGAAGGTGTCAATCGAGACTCGTTAGACTTTGGGCGTGATGCGCTCGAATTTGGTAGTGATGCGTTAAGTGTGACGGGCGACTTGATGACCGACGCAATGCAATACAGTAGCGACGCAATGCTTGCATCTATTGAAGGTAACGCAGGGCTTGCGGGGCAAGTAATAGACGCAAATACAGCAATGACAGGTCAAAGCCTTAATTTTGGATTAGATACATTTAACGGGGCTATGGATAGCTTAAATCAATCTAATACAAATATGGCAATGCTTGCCGAGTTCACAAGCAATCAAAGCACAGATTTAGCGCGTGATTCTATGGCCTTTGGTGCTGATTTAATGGCGCAGTACCAGTTAAACGTATCGGATGCCAACGACAACGCAACAAATCACATTTTAAACGCTAGTAAAAGCGCGTTGCAATTTGCGGACAATATGAGCCGTTCAGACGGTCAGCAGTTAGCAAAAGATTCAAACAAAACGTTAATGATTGGAATTGTCGCAGTATCGGCGGCGGTTGGTTTATACGCTATTTCACGAGGTTAAAAATGCTACATAGAAAAACACTAAAACCGAACCAAGTAACGACGGTAACAAAAAAGGGGAGTGAATTTAAACTCTTAACAGCCCAAACAGAGTTGAGAGTGACGTTTTACCGCAAAGGCGAGGAAATGCTTGTCACGGATGCGCGTTCAGGCTTTGAATTATCAGGTGTAAACTTTGACGAAATACTTATTTCAGGAGAGCAAGAACAGCGAATTGAGATTTGGGCGAGTGAAATTAAACTAGGCTACGATGCACCATCAGCTAATGCTAATAATTTAAGCTCTTTCAAGGGGTTGCATTATGGGGATTCTGAGGTTTTGTTACCTTTTGAGCCTTCACGATTAACGGCGCGCGTCGTTAGCGATTCGCCTTGGTGGTACGGTGGCGCAAATGTTGACAGCGATAATGGAATACCAGTGGCGGCGGGGGAAATTGCAGAAATACGCGGTGCGGCAGAAATAAAAGCAGCTATCAGCGCAAAAGGGGAGTATTTAACGACTACCCAAACGGTTGATACTGGCGATAGACCTTGGCTTTATGGGTCGTTTAATAATAATCACGGGTTAGTAATTAGAAATAACGACGCAGGTATTGATCTGTTAACTAAAGGCGGTTTAATGCCTGTTAATACTTCAAAAAGTGTATCAAGGCTTTGCAAGGTTGGCGAAGATGGGGTGGCATATATTGAGGTTTCACCGCAGCATATTTACGTTTATAACTTTGAAACCAACAAGACCGTACTAATAAACGTTCCATCAACCCCAGCGCAAGCGGTGAACGGGGTTTATATAACTCAAGCGGCGGGGATTGTTTACAACAAAGGAAAGTATATTTTATCTGCTAAGTGTTATGACACAGTTAGAGGGGAGGATTTAAAAGCGCTTGCTATCTTTGACGGCCAATCATGGGCTTTTAAATTTGTTGTTTATGATAGAAATGCGTCTTTTCCAAATGAAATGTATCCCATATCAGATGATAGTATTTTATTGGTGGGAGGTAATAAGTTATACATTTCAGAAGTGGATTCTTTACCCGATGGCTACTCTATGGAAATAGACCCTTACGGACAGCGAATTTTTTTAGACCTTGAAATGATACAGGACGGCTTTGCTGGAACGTTGAGCTACTTGTCATATTCTAGTTACGGGGGTTATGTACTTCTAAAAAGCCAATCAATAAACAGTGAAGCGGTATTGATAAATGAGGCCGACAAAAGCGCGGTTAATATTGGTCGATGTCAGTTGGCGCTAATATCTGAAGCAGGGTTGATTAAAGCTAATGGCAATGACTGGCTATTATCTAAAGACTACGGCGGCACATACGAGCCAATAACCCCGACATTATCATTTCCAGATGGTGCAAACGTTCATGCGGGTTATTATGGCGGCGTTGTTTTAGTGGCGTCTACAAGCTTGACGGGTTACATATTGACAGAAAAACAGCGCCAAAACCCAAAGCAAAACTTTAGAATTTTAAAGGCGTTTTCATAATGAAAAAATCAACAATGTTTTTGGCGACGGCGGCGGCGTTGGGTGTGGCAATGTTCCCGACTCAAATTAATGAAGCGGCGCGCGGGTTGAGAAATAATAATCCGTTAAATATCAAAGAAGGTAGCGACGGCGGCGCACAGTGGGAAGGTGAGCACGAGCTTGATTTAGACCCTACTTTTGAGGAATTTAAAACCCCTGTTCATGGTATTAGAGCGGGGGCGCGTATTTTGCGCACGTATGCCGTTAAGTATGGTCTTGAAAGTATAGAGGGTATCATAGCGCGTTGGGCACCAGAGGAAGAAAACGACACAGAGAATTACATTAACTTTGTCGCTAATAAAACAGGTGTGCCAAGGGGTCAAAAGTTAAATTATGAAACCTATCCCGCTGTTATTTCTGCAATGATTGATATGGAAAACGGCAGCAATCCATATACCTATGACGAAATAAAGCAGGGGTTCGAATGGGGGTTTTATGGCTAATTTTTTGACAAAAAACTTTGTTTGGATATTGGCGGCGGGGGTTGGTGTTTGGTTTTATCAAAAGGCCGATAACGCAGCAAAAACAGCCACCAAGCCAATTGCGGACTTTTTAGCTGAGCTTCAGTTTTTGGTGAACGGCTCTAATTATGTGAAATTCCCTAATGCTGGTTTTGTGCTAACGCGTGACGCCCTGAGTGATGATTTTGTTGCCTATGATGACAGAATAAAAGCTTGGCTTGGTACACACGATAGGCATAAAGATTTTTTAGCGGAAATACTTGATCACGATAGACGCGTAAAGCCTGTTTATAGAAAGTTGATAGGTAATATTATCGACGCGTCAACAATACGAACAGCAAGCGGGGTCGAGCTATGACTGAAAGCACGTTAATTATTATTGCAAGTAATGTTGTGACCGTGTTTGTCTCGGTTGCTGTTAATCGTACCGATATAAGCTGGCTAAAACAGCGGTTAATATCACTTGAAGAAAGAATAAACAAACTAGGAGAAAAGCATGTTTTCAACGTTGGCTAAGTATTTAGCAGTTAAATTATTAACAGAGACATTCATTAAGAGAGTGTGTTTAGCAACAGCAAAACACTTGGCTAATAAGTCAGAAAATACGCTTGATAATGAGTTAATTGACGCCCTTGAAGATGCACTAAATTAGCACCAGGGCAAACCTTGTAATATATTGAAAAATATAAACATTTAAAAATAAGGCCGCAATTTAGCGGCCTTTTTAAGTTTAGGCGCGTTGTTTGTCGCCGTATTTCATTACAATTTCTTTTAGTGCTAAAGAGTCCGACATTTTTATCAAATCGTTGCCGATGGTTTTAAGTGTTTCACTCGCTGCAACCAAGTCATGTAAATGGTCAATTTGATTTTGAAGCGCATTAACATGGCTTTCATTGTAGCGAACAGAGCTTTGCAAAAAATCCAGTTTGTTAATGTAACTTGCATCGTACTTTTTACCTCTTGGTGTCCACAAAAAGCCGTCCCGACAAATATAAAACCCGCTCCAATCTTTATGCAAAGCCATACCACCGTTAATACGCTGCTCAAGCATAGCAACAGCGCGGGGGCATGGTTTGTTTTCAGCAATCCAGCGTTCAAGCGTTCGCTCTGAATTTATAAATAAAAACTCCATTGCGGCGCGTCGGTCAAGCTTGCCAAAATTCATAAAGCCAGCCCTAAAAAGTAATTGTTTGAAATCAGTCATATTAATCCTTTGAGTTCCATTGACATAGTTATTTAACCAGCGCGGAAGATTTAACGATGATTTTTTTAGATTGCTAAACAGAGTTCAATTAATAAAATTGATTGACGGTAAATTATAGAAAACTTATATAAATAACAGTTAGATAGGATTTTAACACGCAACAGGGAAAAGGCGACAGAATGACGGATTTATAGTTATTTAACATAATATAAATCGTAAGAACATCAACAGCCTACAGCCCTTTATTTACCTACCTTTACCCAAAACAGTAACGACATTTTGACGGGGGTGTAAATTACTTAAGCAACGCTTTTCGCCATAATTTTGCGCGTTCTTCTTCACCGTTCTTTTCAGCCTTGTGAGCTTCAAGCAAAGCCATAGCTTGCAAGGGTTCGGGGTGCTCACCTACCAGTAAAAGCTTTAAGGCTGTATGGTCGGAAAAATCCTTCTTTTCGTTCCTGACTGAGCTTAAGTGCTGCTTTGATACACCTGTCAATTTGCTAACCATGTAGTCAGATTCAATATCCGCAACGCTTTTAAACCAATCAAGCAGTTCAAGTGAAGTTGTTATTTTCATAAGTTTTGTACTCGTTACCCGTCACAATTATTTTGATTATAGACCTAGTAAACCAGATGTGCACTACTACGCCTATGGTTGACTAGTACCCACTAGGAGTATTTAATCACCTTTAGCAAGGGCAACCGCTGCTAATCTTTGGCTGAGCGGTTACTGGTTTTATATACAGTAACCGCTTTTTTATGACGCCAGAGTGAACGAGTTTTTTAATCAGCCAAAGGTGAAAAAATATGAGTAATTACAAGCAAAGAGAAAAAGTTTTATGTCAAGACTGCTTAAGGGTCGAGGACTTTACGCAGGAAAAACATGTAAATGAAGGTAGTTGTGTTTGTGGTGGTGATATGTGCGGGTGTCCTTCGTGCATGAACACTGTGAATAAGTTAAATGCAGGATTTAGAAAGGCAGGCGATATAGGTTGTCAGGTTGATATAGGCGAGTGGAGCGAGAAGAACGGTATTGATGAGGGTTCACTATGAGTCATTACATTGATGCAGCAGAGTACAGAAACGATGATGAATTTACGCAATATGCTAAAGGCAAAGTTGCTCAATTACGTTTAATGTTGAACAGCAAAAAATCAGCGCTTCAAAAAGATAAAGAATTACAACAAAAAGCTAAAGCTCAAGAATCAGCTTTAGCTGGTGAAGAATTACGCCGCCGTGCTTTATCGCTTGCCACTCAAAATAGAATGGTGACGTTATGAAAGCTAACAGAGAGTTAATTTTAACTAGCTATGCAATTAAGGCAATCAATGAGTTGAATTGCCATATCAGAGAAGGGAGTCCGATTGAGGTTGTTGGTGTTGGTGTCTGCTACAAGGCGATAACACTATTTCAACGTAACGGTGTGCCATTGCGGTATTGCAAACTCCTCAGTAAAAGATTAGGGCAGGTAGTTGATAAATGTGAGATGTATATATCAACCGATAACGGCGCGGTAATTGTATGAATGCCACAGTTGAAGATATAAAAGATGCTGTACTTGTCGTTAAGACAATCGGTGAGCGCATTAACGCAGGCACAAAGCCAACACCAGAAAACGTAGAGCTTTGTGAGCAATACATTGTTGATTTATCTGATTTAGGACTGGCTGCATCTTCATTAGCCGTTGAAGACGCCTTAAATGATTGGTGTGAGCTTTTACTTGATGCGTAGCATTGCGATAGGCCACGAACCAATCAAAGGCGGATTAAAACCGATTGAGTTAGTCCGCCCTGTTCCTTTTTGTTCACCTGCTTTTGGTTTTGATAAGGCCGCAGAGTATGCAAAAGAGCAATTAAAAAAAATCCCTACAACTTACCTACGCAGACACGCCGCAAAGCTTTACGCGGCGCGCTTCAATTCAACAACTGCAAAGAATCCAGAAAAAAGCGCAAATATTTTTATGCGTGAATTAATCAAGCGTGTTGATCAAATTGTTACCCGTTCACCTTTAAATATTACCGAATTACAACGCGATAAGCGCCGCAAAGACAAGGCAAAGCAATTGGCTTTAATTTGTCAGCAAATGGGCATAGTTGATTTTGATAAATCAATGACGTTAGAGCAAGCAACGGCGCTAGTTATTAGCAAGTATCAAAAGCTTGCCGAGTTCACAATAAATCAAATAGATACAGCTCCCGCGTTTTCAACTTATGAAACGTTTATGAAAAAGGGCGGTAATCCTGAAAAGCTGGCCGACAAGCTTGAGATAGCTATTAGACGTATGACGTGTGATAAATGGTGGCAGCGTAAGCTTAACAGGGCGCGCGATATGACACTTGAACACTTAAACATAACACTTGGGTTAGTTAATAAGAAAAAAAGCCCTTACGCGTCGTTACAGGCCGTTAATGAGTTTAAATATGCAAAGAAAAGTCAACAGGAATGGCTTGATTCAATGCAGCTTGAAGGCGAGGACGGCGAAACAATGCTTGATTTGGCCGAAGTTTTTAAGGGGTCGGTATCTAATCCAGAGATACGCAGAATTGAATTAATGGTGAGAATACGCGGCTATGAAGAATACGCGCAAGAACAAGGCATGAAAGCGGTATTTTATACAATCACAGCCCCAAGTAAATACCATGCAAACAGCAAAAAATACAACAACGCAACCCCTAAAGAAACACAAGCATTTTTAGTTAATCAGTGGGCAAAAGCGCGCGCAGAATTAAATAAAATCGACGTTCCTGTATTTGGTGTACGTGTAGTTGAACCCCACCACGATGCAACCCCGCACTGGCATATGCTTTTGTTTATGTTGCCAGAGCATGAGCAGGTAACAACAAAGACTTTACAAAACTATGCAATGCAAATTGACGGTGACGAAAAAGGCGCAGAGCAGGCGCGTTTTACTGCTGAAAATATAGACCCGTCGAAGGGGTCAGCGGTTGGTTATATTGCTAAATACATTTCAAAAAATATCAATGCAAATCATATAGAAGGTGAAACCGATAATGAAACAGGTGATGAATTTAACAGTGAGAATGGGCTTGTGCTTAACGTGGGCGCTTGGGCTAGTCGTTGGCGCATTCGTCAATTTCAGTTTGTTGGTGGTGCAAGCGTTGGTATATGGCGCGAAGTTAGACGACTTAAACCTAAAATGCTTGATGGTGCATCATCTTCAATCAGTGAAATTTTTAATGCTGCTGATAATTCACAATTTGCGCGGTTTATTAGTCTTATGGGTGGCGCGTTTGCAAAGCGTGCTCAGCGACCTGTTCAAATTTCCCGTGTGGTTGATGGGCTTAATGAGTACGGAGAAGAAAAGAAAAGAGTCGTAGGTATAGAGAATTGCACCGGTGTTTTAAAAACGCGCCTTATGCGTTTTGCTCTTAAAAAAAGGAGCGACAGCGACGCCCCTTGGAGCACTGAAAATAACTGTAACCACCCCGCCAATGATTGGCAAATAGGCGCGGGTGATAGATTAAATCCAATCGCTTTTATCCCTAAAGAAATAAGAAACAATGTTTTAAGGGGGGCAACTTACTACGAAGTAGACGAGCAGCTTAAAACAATCACCGAATTTAAAGTTAAAAACAACCAACTTACACAAGAGAGTATAGGGCTATGAATAGAGATATCTACACACAAATTGAAACCGTGGGCGTACTTGAAAAGCGCGTTGAAAAAGCGGGTACGTTTGAATTAAAAGCCGCAGCAATGGCGCTTGCAAAAGCTCAGCGCAAATTAAGCGTTTTACTCGCAAAAGGAATGGCAGAGCTTGAAGATAGATTAAAAATTGCGGAGTTGCGTACAAAATGAATCCAACAATTGCAAAAATAACCTGCCCGTTATGTGGTAATGATGAAGCGACAGTGCACAGGCAAAAAGACCGCAAAAAAAAGCTGTATTACCGATGCACAGGCGCAACGTTTGCGGACGGTTGCGGCACTATTCAATGCACAGGCGCAAGCGGTCAGGCGTTTATCAGTAAAAATATGAAACCGTTAAACGGTGTTGAAAGTGAAGATGCGGCAATTGAAGCGGCAGAAGATGCCAAAGCCGAGCAAGTTAAACCAACTAAAAAGCGCAGTTTTTTAGATTTCTTAGTGGATGATGAATAATGCCAGCAGCAAAAAAGCAAATTGAAGAAAAGACAGAAGTTGAGCAGGATTTGGGAGCGCCAGATTTTACCGACTTACTCGACGATGATGAAAAAACGCTAATTGATTCGGTTGTAAATGACGATGATGAAAGCGACGAATTAACCGACGATGCAACAGGTATGGCCGTTGGTGAGTTGGTCGGGATGGGTGTCATGTTTTTAACTGATTACTTGGCCGAGCGACGCGGGGAGCATTGGAACGTAAGCACTAAAGAGTTAAAGCAACTTGCAAAGGCGGTTGATGGTTCTGTACCAGATACAGAGCTATCACCAGCGTGGGCGCTTGTTGCTGTTAGTGTGGGTATGTTTGCCCCGCGTGTTGTTGTTGATATTCAATTAAATAAAAGAAAGGTGATTGAAGTTGAGAGCGACGACAAAAAAGCAGATTGAGAGAACAGACCCAACTTTGCCTAATGTCCATCATTTAGTGGTGGGCGCGACGGGGTCGGGGAAAAGTGCATTTATTCGCGACCAAGTTGATTTTAAAGGGGCGCGGGTGCTTGCGTGGGATGTTGACGAAGATTACCGACTTCCAAGAGTGCGCAGTATAAAGCAGTTTGAAAGGCTGGTTAAAAAATCAGGTTTTGGGGCTATTCGTTGCGCGTTAACGGTTGAGCCAACAGAAGAAAATTTTGAGCGGTTTTGTCAGTTGGTGTTTGCAATTTCTCACGCTGGCGCGCCTATGGTCGTAATAGTTGAAGAATTGGCCGACGTTGCGCGAATTGGTAAAGCTTCACCCCACTGGGGGCAGTTGTCACGCAAGGGGCGCAAATATGGCGTACAGCTTTACGTTGCAACCCAAAGCCCACAAGAGATAGATAAAACCATTGTTAGGCAATGTAATTTTAAATTTTGTGGGGCGCTTAATTCTGCAAGCGCTTGGCGCTCAATGGCTGATAATTTGGATTTATCAACCAGAGAGATTAAGCAACTAGAGAACATACCAAAAAAACAAGTTCAGTATTGGCTAAAGGATGGAACAAGGCCAACCGAGAAAAAAACTTTAACGTTTAAGTAGCTAAAGCTCAAAAAGAGCAAAAGCTATAAAAACCTCAAATTAATTTAGAGCTTTACTTTAGGTGGTGCGGAAAAAAACCATGCTACCTAAAGTCAACCCCTCTTTTAAACACAACACAAAATAGGGCTTTAGCCATGATTAATAAAAACACAATCAAAACAGTGCTGATTACGCTTGGCGTATTAGCGGCAGTAAACAAAGTAAGTGCTTTGCGTTCTGTAAAACGTTTAATTAACTAAGAGGGGTTTTAAATGCGTTCTTTTTTAAACTTAAATTCTATCCCAAATGTTGCCGCTGGTAATTCTTGCTCTATCAAGTTACCGATTGGTCAAACGTATGAAGTGATAGACCTTAAATACTCAGGTGTTACACCGTCGCAAATTAAAAACGTGCGCGTTGAATTAGACGGTCGATTACTTAGCACGTATAAAACGCTAAATGATTTGATTTTGGAAAATACTCGCCACAAACGCAAAGTTAAAGCGGGTGTCGTGTCATTTCATTTTGTACGCCCAGAAATGAAAGGCATTAACGTCACCGATTTAGTACAACAGCGCATGTTTGCACTGGGTACAGTTGGTCTAACAACGTGTGAAATTAAATTTGATATTGACGAAGCAGCGGCAGATCCTAAATTGTCAGCAATTGCTCAAAAGTCAGTAGGCACAGCGCCAAGCTGGTTAACTATGCGCCGCACGTTTTACAAGCAACTAAACAACGGCACAACAGAA
>MDTG01373370.1_pt1 | contig 11559 bp, 7 predicted proteins | sample 811421 | NCBI WGS metagenome assembly MDTG01 (sample SAMN05326645, study PRJNA326480) | marine metagenome | isolation source: seawater | place: Pacific Ocean: South East | collected 2011
CCCGTTGTGGATATTTTGAATTATGTTATGCTTGAAACGGGACAGCCAATGCATGCTTATGATGCGAGTGTTGTCTCAGGTCAATTTGATATCTCATACGCAAAATCTGATGAATCACTTGAACTGATTAATGGTAAAAAAGTCGCTCTTGATGCGCAGTCTTTGGTGATTCGTAGTGCCGATAAGCCAGTTTGTATTGCCGGTTATATGGGAGGATCTGAGAGTCAGGTTCAGGATCATACTGCGTCAATCTATTTGGAGGTTGCCGCATTTTCTCCAAGTATTATTGCTTATAATTGCCGCCGTTATCAGTATCATACGCAGTCTGGATCACGCTTTGAGCGCGGGATGGATCCAGGATACACATACGATGCTTTGTTGCGTGCGGTGTCTTTACTGCAGGATCTATTGGGGGCGGAATTGCTAGGCTATGCTGCTTATCAAGCACCTAGTAGCCAGCCGGTTCTTGTGGATGTCACATACGATTATTTACAAAAGTTGCTGGGTTTTTCATATAGTAACGATGCAATTTTTAAATCTTTAAATGCAGCTGGATTCGAAGTCCAAGCTAACGATGCAGGTTTTTGCTGTGTTGTCCCAAGCTGGCGGAATGAAGTGCATTTACCCTGTCATATTGCTTCGGAGCTGGTGCGAATTAATGGTCTGCCTGAGGGCAATACGCACTCTATGCAAGCGCATCTGGGTAAGCCTATACGTCACTTTGAAAAAATCTCAAGTAGTATAAGCGCCTATAAGAAGTGGCTCTGCGCTAATGGTTTTTATGAAACATTGAGTTATAGTTTTCAAAGTCATGAAAAAGCCAAACACTTTTTTGCGAGTCATGAGAATTTAATATCACTTTCTAACCCTCTCAGTGAAGATTATACTTACTTGCGGAGTAGTTTGTGGCCAAATCTTTTGACACAAATGCGTATGAATTTACATAAACAGCATGCGGACGTTCGTCTTTTTGAAACAGGGCGATGCTATGTTCACACACCCGATGGTGTAGCCATTCAGCCTCGTTATTTAGGCATGGTAATGTGCGGGCGTGTATTGTGTGAGAATTGGCTCAATGCAGATTCGAGATACGATTTTTTTAGGGCAAAATCGATTGTAGATAGACTGCTATCTATCGGAAGTAAGGTAAAGCCTTCTGCACAGCCGCAAATATTTCCTGGCCTTCACCCTAGTCAATCTGCTGTATACAAGCAGGATAACGTAGAGGTGGCTATCGTTGGAGTTATCCATCCCAGACTTGCAAGAGTATACGATGTGCCTGAAGATACGTGTTTGTTGCAATTGAATTTAGACGCCCTGCATAATGATCATTATGAGAATAATATGGCAAGACGTCCATCACCTTATCCGACTTTACGAAGGGATTTGTCATTTATGGTGCCTCAAAATGTTGAATTTGAAATAATTGAAAAGAAAATAGAGGAATGTTTGCATTGTTATTTGAAATATTTTGTTTTATTTGATATATATTCAGGTAGGCAGGTTCTTGAAGGGTTTAAAAGTTTTAGTTTGGGTTTTGTATTTCAGCATGAGGAGCGATCCTTGCAAGAAGCAGATATCCAAGTAATGATAGATAGATTCATTAATGAATTAAAGACATGTGGTATTATGACAAGAGGGGATGTTTAGTATGGAGACTTTAACACGCGCTGAGTTATTGGAAAGGGTTGTGCAGTTGAAAAAGATGACGAGTCGCTCTGATATTGAGAAGATAATCGATAGGTTTTATAACGTTATTATTCAGACACTTGGTTCTGGTGAGGTTGTGCGTTTATCTGGATTTGGGAATTTTTATCTACTCGATAAGAAGCAGCGTCCTGGTCGCAATCCAAAAACTGGTGAGGTCATTCCCGTTTCTGAAAGAAGAGTCGTTACTTTTCGAACAGGCAATAAGCTCAAGCAGTTGATTGATCGCTATACTAAGGAAGCATTGCCTAAGTCAGAGGCTGGATAGAGCCGGGTGTAATCATGTATAAATCGGGGCGTGGCGCAGTCTGGTAGCGTACTTGCATGGGGCGCAAGTGGTCGCTGGTTCAAATCCAGTCGTCCCGACATTTGTACTATGATATGTAATTTTTTTGGTATGCGTTTTGTATTATCTATCGAAAAGCCGTCGTTGGCAGATTTTTGAACGATCAATCTACTTATTATTATCTGTTTTTTTTGCATGCTTTGAGTCGTTGGCACTGTCTTATGTGATTTTGGGGCATTTTAATTTTTTGGTCACCACAAGCACGGATTTATTTTATGCTTATTTGATACAATCCTGCTCATTTATTGTGGGGTTTCATTTTGCCTTAGCTGATTCATTTAAGGTATTAACACGCAGTAGATATCAAATAATGAGAAATATCGATAAACTCAATAATAGCTTTTTAAATGATTGTTTAGGTAGCTGGTTTCGTTTGTTATTGTGCGTATGTGGTCTGGTTTTTTTGTATGGTGTGATGGAGCTTGTTTTTTTACACTACACCAGCTTTTATATTATAAATTACCTTGCTCTTAATTCATGGTTTTCTTTTTCTTCTGCGCACATAGCGCGTTTTTTGTCCGTAGCTGTTATTCCCAATATCTTAATCGTATGTATAAATTTAGTTAATAATGTGCTTTCACTTGTTTCTTCTTGTTTGGACTATGTGCAAACGATAAAAATAAGATGGGCTTCGCCTCGCTCTAAACCTAGACAGCCCTCGTCTGTTAGCACTTTATTTAAAATTCTGCAATTGATATTTTACTTCTTTAGTGCTCGCTTAGCTTCCATGGTATCCTTAGGTCAACTTAAAACTTATCAGGATCATCTGGGGCATGCGCAAATATTTGGATTACCCCGCAACCGATTTCTTTCTGGTTCTTTTAGATCCAGGGTACTTCTTTTTTCGGCAAGTTTATCGAGTTCTTGGAAAATCGTCGATTTTGTTATACCTACGCTTGCAAGATTATGTTCAGCATGTATGTGTTTGTTAAAAGCCCCCTTTAGCTATATCCGGTCTTCAATGCTGTATTTTTACCAAAATGGGTCATTATCTATATCGAGCAATCTTCGTTGGAAATTATGGGGGTATCTGACTTGTTTGTTTCGAGCATATGGCCGTGCTATTACCGTCTCTGGCAATACATCTATGCTTTTTAGTTTTGTTTATAATACGCTCGATAAAATTACTTTTAACCCTGTTTCGAGTATGTCTTTTAGTATTTCTAGTCGTGATAGGAAATCTGTTGCGGTGCAAAGTAAGAAACCTGATGTTTCTCAGGAAAGCCGTTTCACTGTAGGATCATAGTTTGAGGTATTGGTTAGATTTTAGATTATAATTGGCGTTTTTTTGATTAGTATGCGTGTTTTATTATGGGTATTGTTGTTTGGCTCCTGTTTTGCAGGGCAGCGTCCTTACGTGTTGCTCCTGGATGCCGGCCATGGCGGAAGGGATCCTGGGGCAATCGGTTATTTGGGGATGAAAGAAAAGGATTTGTGTTTGCTGTTTGTTCGTGATTTAGCAGTTGCTTTAAAACGTTATCCGGATATAAAAGTTGTTTTAACTCGTAAAATGGATGAAACATTACGTTTATCTCGTCGTTTATCTATTGCAAAACGCCTAAAGCCGGATTTGTTTTTATCTTTGCACATGGATAAGGGCGATCATAACTCTTATCGGGGAATGAGCGTTTATGTTCCGTCTAGAAAAACGTTTCGTTCGCTGATTTCCAGATCGAATTTTTGGTCAAAATGGTTTCCTATGTATTCTAAATTGTCATCTTATGATACGGTCCGTTTTCTTCGCGTTTTAACTAATAATGTTTTTTTTCTTAGTAAATATTTTGCACTCGATTTGCTCGGTGTATTATCTAAGCAGCGCGTTTATTTGCATAATACTGAGCCTATAGCGCGTGAACTGTATTTGTTCCATCAATATATTCCAACGGTGTTGGTTGAGCTTGGTTATATTAGTAACGCAGGAGATGTGACTTTTATACAGAATGCCAAGAATCGAAAGCGATTGGCAAATGAGATTGCAGCTGTTATCGAATCGTATTTTCATCATCACTTAGGCTCAATGGAAAGCCTTGCATAATATCTGTTTTTGTTTATTGGATAGGGAGTTGTTACAATAGGTGCACTTGAATAGTATATGTAATCAATAAGGGTTTTTCGGATGTCAAAAATAGCAAAGTTACCAATTGAGTTGGCCAATCAAATCGCAGCGGGTGAGGTGATTGAAAATCCTGCTGCAGCTGTCAAAGAGCTTGTGGAGAATAGTATTGATGCGGGTGCAGATACTATCAGTATCGATTTGGAAGAAGGTGGTCGTAGTTCTATTCGTGTGCAAGATAATGGGACAGGGATGGATAAAGAAAATCTTCTGCTTGCTGTTGAGCGTCACGCTACGAGTAAGATTGCTTCTTTTAGGGATTTGACTTTAGTGAGAAGTATGGGGTTTCGTGGAGAGGCTTTAGCGAGTATCGCTAGTGTTTCGCGCTTTAGAATGTCATCACGGCTGTCTGGCGAAGACGTGGCTTGGCAGGTGGCGGTTGATGGTGATGAGTCTGCCACTCCAAGGCTTCAGCCAGTTCAAAAACCGATGCCAGTCGGGACAGTTGCTGAGGTTAGAGATTTGTTTTTTCGAGTGCCTGCACGGCAAAAGTTTTTAGGCAGTGCGCAGTCAGAGTTGCGTAAGGTTCGAGAGGTTATCAAAAAACTTATTTTGGCACATCCGACTGTATGCTTAACATTATCACACGGGGGTAAGAAGATCCTTGCTGCGGATGCAGCTTTGGATACCGCGCAGTCCATATCACGTGTAGAGGTTGTTTTGGGCGCAGGATTTGCCGTTGATGCGCTTGCAGTTAGCACGACTTGTGTTTGGGGTCGTATAACAGGTTGGTGTGCCAAGCCACTATTTAATAGAAGTCAGGGTGATATGCAGTTTTTTATTTTAAATAATAGACCGGTGAAGGATAAGCATCTGAGCTTTGCATTAAAGCGTGCGTATAGTGATGTTATGCCGCCTGGAAGATTTCCCGCGTATTGCTTGTACTTATTTATTGATCCTGAGTGTGTAGATGTGAATGTACATCCTAGTAAAGAGCAGGTGCGGTTTCAGGATGTTGATAGTATAACCCGTGTGTTAAAACAAGCTGTCACGCAGTGTCTTCGCTACGCTAATTCCCCTACCGAATGCGCCGGACCGCTAGGCGGTGATCGACCACTTTTTGCGTATAATGATCCAAAGTCTGCGCCGCCTGTGCAATCGGATCCGCTGTTCACACCCCCACAAGAACCTATTTCTCAATATAAAGCTGAGAACCTAGTTACAAATCAACCATTGCAACCCTTATCTACAACACATTTTTCCGACATGTCTGCAGCATTTGTGCCAAAGCCTAGCTTTAGTAAACAAGCTGATATGGTGGTAGCAGGTGAGGAAGTTGCATTGCTGTCTAAAACCGACGCAGAAAATACGTTAGATTTGGGTTATGCCATAGGGCAGTTGCATTATATATATATTCTTGCGCAGTCAAAACAGGGGCTTATTATTGTTGATATGCATGCAGCACATGAGCGAATCTTGTATGAGGATTTGAAAAAGGCTTACCAAGAGCAGGGGGTTGTTAGCCAAGCACTATTGGTTGCTCAGGTTTTTAGTGTCGATACAGAAATGCAAAGTTATATTGCTGAGCACGATTTGTTGTTTCAGCAGTTGGGTTTTTCATTTGAGATCAGAGGCCAGTCGGTTGAGAAGATTACACATATTCCAGGGATGTTACAAAATCGAGATATGCCTGCTTTGGTGGAAACGTTGGCTTCAGAGTTGATGCGCTATCAAGTTTCAGATGCGAGCAGTGATGCGTTGCACGCTGTTCTTGCTACGATGGCTTGCCACAGTGCGCTCAGAGCAAATAGAAGTTTATCATTACCAGAAATGAACGCACTTCTACGTCAAATTGAGAGGACACCAAGTAGCGATTATTGTAATCATGGTCGACCAACTTGGTTTGTTTGGTCGCTTGGGAAAATCGATAAGATGTTTCATCGCGGGGAGTAGTCTTCTGTGCGTGGTTATTTATCTGGGCCATGTTTTTGTTAGCGTGAGGTTGATGTTGCTATTATAGTGTGCTCTTATTTAAGTTGTTTTTTGACTTATTTCCTATATTTTGCTGTGTTGTTGTGTTACAATTAAGCACTTAGCAACTGAGCATGCATTTATTTATGACCAACAACAATCAAATTGTGCACACTTCATTAGAAAGTGAGATACAAAAATCCTATATTGACTATGCTATGAGTGTTATAGTTGGTCGTGCGCTTCCAGACGTGCGGGATGGTTTAAAGCCTGTGCATAGAAGGGTTCTTTATGCGATGCATGCACTGCATAATAACTGGAACAAGCCGTATAAAAAGTCTGCTCGTGTAGTAGGGGATACACTAGGTAAGTATCACCCTCATGGTGACTCTGCTATTTACGATTCTATCGTTCGAATGGCGCAAGACTTTTCCATGCGCTACATGCTAGTCGATGGTCATGGTAATTTTGGTTCAGTAGATGGTGATTCTGCAGCGTCGATGCGTTACACAGAAATACGACTTGCTAAAATATCTCACGAAATGCTCGATGATTTGGATAAAGAAACAGTCGACTTTATTCCTAATTTTGATAATAGTGAATCCATGCCTAGTGTTTTACCGGCAAAAATACCGAATCTTCTAATCAATGGGTCATCTGGAATCGCCGTAGGGATGGCAACCAACATCCCGCCTCACAATCTCAAAGAGATTATTGGTGCTTGTATGCACATGATAGATAATCCTCATGCAGAATTGTCTGATATTCTTGGGTATGTAAAAGGTCCGGATTTCCCTACCGCCGCATCTATACATGGTCGGTCTGGGATCCTTCAGGCTTACACAACGGGTCGTGGTAAGATTTATTTGCGCGCGAAAGCCGAATTTGAAACCCATGAGAAGCAGCAAAAAACCAGTATTATTATTACAGAATTACCTTACACTGTTAACAAGGCGCGTTTGTGCGAGAAAATAGGTCTCTTGGTACGTGAAAAACGAATAGAAGGCATTACAGCGGTTCGAGATGAGTCCAATCGCAAAGGTATGCGTGTCGTTATCGAGTGTCGACGTGGGGAGAATGCAGAAGTTATTCTTAATCAGCTTTATAGTTTAACGCAATTGCAGACGGTTTTTGGCATCAATATGGTCTGTTTGGACAAAGGCCGGCCAAAATGTATGTCGCTCATGGCGATTTTGAAGTCTTTTCTAGATCATCGTCAGGATGTGGTCCGTAAGCGTTTAGAGTTCGAAGTGAGAAAAGCCCGAAAGCGTGCACATATTGTAGAAGGTCTTGCGGTAGCTATTACCAATATTGATCCAGTTATTGAGTTGATCAAAAAGGCCAAAAGTCCGCAAGAAGCCAAAGAGGCATTGCTGGCTAAAACTTGGTCTGTGACAAGTCTACCTTTATCCGACGAAAGCAAATCCTTAACGGCTATCGAGGAATTGCGTGGTACGTATGGTCTTGAGGAAAATGGGCAGTATCGATTAAGTGTGGTGCAAATACAGGCGATTTTGGATATGCGACTACATCGTTTGACGGGTCTTGAGCGTGAAAAAATCTTGCTTGAGTATAATGACTTGATCGCAAAAATTCGTGAATTATTAGATATTCTATCGGATCGAGTGAAATTTATGGCCTTGATTCGATCCGAGCTTGAAGAGATCTCGACATCGTATGGTGACGACAGAAGAACGGAGATCTTTGACGATTATGAGAATTTAGATGACTTAGATCTCATCAAGGACGAGCACGTTGTGGTTACGAAGTCTCAGCAAGGGTATCTTAAATCTCAAACATTAGATGAATACAGGGTTCAGCGTCGTGGTGGTAGAGGGAAGTCTGGCGCCTCTATTAAGCAAGATGATGTGATCGATACGATTTGCACAGCAACGAGACACCAAGATTTACTATGTTTCACCAATTTAGGGCGTGTTTATCAATTGCCGGTTCGTTATATCCCTATTAGCAGTCGTACTTCTAAAGGAAAGCCTGCTAATAACTTCTTACCACTGCAGGATTCTGAACGTGTGCAGATGTTGCTTTCAGTACGTGATTATCATGATGATGCGATGTGCGTATTTGCAACAAAAAAAGGGGTCGTAAAAAAGGTATCTTTAAAGGCTTTTTCTAATGTTCGCTCATCTGGAATTATCGCCATTAATTTGGTCGATGATGACGAGTTGGTGGGCATGCAAATTTTGTCTGATGCTGATGATATTATGCTTTTTTCAAGTATTGGTAAGGCGATTAGATTTAAAGTGGAGGATATCCGTTGTACCGGGAGAACTTCTCAGGGTGTAATAGGTATGAGGCTAGGTGATGGCCAATCGGTTGTTGCGCTTTTAGGTGTTACTTCTGCGCAAGAATCGGTATTTATTGCGACTGAAAATGGTTACGGCAAGCGAACACCGCTTGCGGATTTTAGAAAAACTGGTAGAGGTGGTCAGGGCGTTATTGCTATACAATGTACAGAACGTAATGGTCATGTCGTTGGGGTTTGTATCCCTGATACAAAGCAAGATTTGATGCTCGTTACGAACGCTGGAACGATTATTCGCGTTGAGTCATCCAGTGTTTCCTCCATTGGTAGGAACACGCAAGGTGTGCGTCTATTACAGATGCAGGCAGCTGTAAAGCTTGTAGGTTGCCAAGTTGTTGATCAGCAGGATTTAGAAGAAGCTGAGACTGTCGAGGAAGTGTAAATGGGTTTTTACTTCGGTCCTGGCCCAACGACCTTACCAGATGAAGTGAAAGAGCAGATCAAAGTTGGAATAGATCGGTGTCCTGATTTGCCCGTTGGTATTTTAGAGTGTAGCCATCATAGTGCTTTTTTTCAGTCTTATTTACGTGATCTAAAACAGAAGATGAAGGTTTTGCTATCTATACCAGACGGTTATGATATCTTTTTTATGCCTGCCAATTCTCGATCCCATTATAGTTTAGTGCCATTGAATTTTTATCAAGCTGGTTTGTGCTGTGCTACCTATGTTTATGGTCACTGGTCTTCTTTAATGGCCGATATTGCAAGCGGTTTGTCTTCGTCAGTATCCGTTTCAGAGGTTGTGCTGGATCCTTCCTCTTTGGGGGGGATTGATATATTACATACCGTTTCGAATGAAACGGTCCATGGTACATCTCTTTCTCATCCTTTTTCGGAGGCTGCTTCGGTTATAATAGATGCTACTTCGGATTTATGTATCCGATCCTTTCCAATAGATGCTTACGATATGGTGTATGCGGGCATGCAAAAGAGTTTGGGTGTCTCGGGTGCCAGTGTTGTGATCATAAAGCGGTCATTTATGGAAAGAGCGGCCAAGAGCCTTCCGCAGCCGCAGAGTTATTACGTGTATCATCAGCAATCATCTATTGTTGGAACCCCTGCCATCTTCTCAATTTGGGTGTGCGGGTTGATGGTGGATTGGTTGATGAAGCAGGGTGGGCTGACTTTGCTTTCGAATCGTTTGCTTGATCGCTCAAGAAAAATATACGCTATTATCTCTGAGCACCCTATGTATCGATTACGATCCATCAAGCATCATGATTACTCGCTGCAAAACATTTGTTTTGATGTCGTGGATGGTGCGCTTGAGGATTTTTTAACGCAGGCTAATGCGCGTGGGCTTTACGGCTTACGTGGGCATGCTGCTCGTGGTGGTGTTAGGCTTAATTTGTATCATACCGTTACAGAAGATGCTTTTATGGCGTTGCTTTCTTTCTTGTCTAGCTATAAAGTATTGAGTAGCGTGTCTCAGTAGGATTTAGAATGGAAATCCCAGTAATAACGATTGATGGTTTATCAGCAACAGGTAAGACTGTCATTGCGTCTATGTTATCGAAACGCCTTGGCTGGCCAGTATTATTTAGTGGGATGCTTTATCGCTGCTTGGCTTATCATATTATCCAACAAGATTTGCAGAACGGGATTACGAGTCTTGAGCCAGAATGGCTGAAGGATCTTGAGAATGTTGTTTGTCAATTAGACGGTCAGCTGTTGACTGTGACCGTAAATGGGCGCGATCTGAGTAACCTCTTGATCCATGAGTCGGTAGCTGCTAGGGCTTCACAAATTGCAAAAGATCAGACTGTTAGAGATCTTTTGTTGCCAATACAGCGCCGTTATCGTGTGCCCCCGGGTTTGGTTGCAGAAGGTCGAGATATGAGTAGTACCGTGTTTCCAGATGCAAATATAAAAGTCTTTTTAATGGCTGAAGCCGGCCTACGTGCGCAGAGAAGATACGATCAGTTGAAAAAAAATGGAAAAGATGATACAATGTCCCACATTGTTGGAAGTATGCTTGAGCGTGACAGAAGTGACATGGAGCGAGCGGAAGCTTCAAGAGGTATGGACGATGCTTTGGTTATTGATACAACGCATATGAATTTATCGGAAGTGGTTTCAACAATATTAGCGAGTTGGTCTTGAGCAAATTAGGGCCGATTTTTTTAACTTTAACAGTGCGTATGGTCTAACAGTACGCTAGGATTTAATGAATATGGTAACTCCAAACAAAAATGATATTGACGTGATTGATCAAGAATCTCAACAATTTATAGAAGAATTTGAACGCTCACTTAGTGGGCTTGAACTGGATCAAGGTTCTATTATAAAAGGTAAAATAATCGATATAAAAGATGACTACTTGGTGGTCGATGCTGGTTTGAAGTCGGAATCTATTGTGCCAATGTACGAATTTGTATTGGATGCTGAGAATGAAAAAATAGAAATTGGCCAGGAATACGATTTATTTCTTGAAGCTGCCGAGAATGGATATGGTGAGACATGTCTTTCGAGAGATAAAGCAAGAAAAGCGGTAGAATGGCAGGTTGTGCAGAAAGCCTATGATAGCGGTGATAGTATTGTTGCAGAAATCGTTGAGCGCGTGAAAGGTGGCTTTAGTATTGTCTCTGGTAGTGTTCGAGGTTTCTTACCGGGCTCACAGGTTGATGTTCGCCCAGTTAGGTTTCAGGAATCACTGGTCGGTCAGCAAATGGAGTTTAAAATTGTAAAATTGGATCAAAAGCGTAATAATATCGTGGTATCAAGACGGGCTATCCTAGAAGAGCAAGGCAGCGAAGACCGTATTAAAGTTATCGAATCGCTAGAAGTCGCGAAGGTTATAACAGGTACTGTTAAAAACCTAACAGATTACGGTGCATTTATCGATCTTGGCGGTATCGACGGGTTGTTACACATAACGGATATGTCATGGAAGCGTATTAAGCATCCAAGTGATCTTGTGAAGATCGGAGAAGAGATTGAAGTGAAGATTCTTAGCTATGATAAGGAAAAGAGCCGTGTATCACTTGGACTTAAACAACTACAAGAAGACCCTTGGGAGGACTTAGAAGACAGTTTCCCTCTTAATAGTAAGGTATTCGGTGTGGTTACTAACATGACCGAGTACGGTTGTTTTGTTGAGATTACCAATGCGATTGAAGGGCTGGTTCACATGTCTGAGATGGACTGGACTAACAAAAA
>MDTG01043394.1_pt1 | contig 11558 bp, 16 predicted proteins | sample 811421 | NCBI WGS metagenome assembly MDTG01 (sample SAMN05326645, study PRJNA326480) | marine metagenome | isolation source: seawater | place: Pacific Ocean: South East | collected 2011
TCACCTCCAAACCAACTGCTAGGAATGATCGATTCAAATGGCATAGAAACTGTAGAATACCCAGCCAATTCAGGAATAAATTGGCAAAGAAATAACGCTAATGAAACTTGGAAGAAAACTGATTAATTCATTTTTTATCTTTAGTTGGTTGCATAATACCTAATGGTTTGAGCAATCTCACTATGTGCCTATGAAGTTCAGGTAAAATTTCAAACATTATTAAAGCCATGAAGAACATAGCGAATAAGGATACAAACCTAGCAGCATAATTATGACCGAATTCAAAAACGCTCATTCCAAAATATGACCATGAGGTATAAGTTTGATGCATCCAAATCAAACCTACATTTCTGAAAATATTCAGTATATGGATGACTGGTATAGTGAATAAAATTGCGCGTAATCTTCTTTTCCAATCAAGATCTAACACTGATATTGCCCCAATAAAAATAACCATTGATTGTAATGCAGTACAAGCAAGAACAAAATTAATCCCGATGAAAGTACCATCTGACATAATTAATTCTGTTTGAAACGGGAATTCTCCAATTGTATCTGCACTAAACCACCTATTACCATCCCAATCATTCCAAGATACTTTTCCTGAAGAGGTCTCAACCCATGTCTCACCAAGATGAATATCACCAGTTCCAGACATTCTATAGAATAATGCAACTTGTGATGCTACAAACCAAATCGCCAACACATTAAGCCAAGGAACATGGGCAATCAACAGGTAAGGTCCACCAGCATAAGCCATTGCACCACGTGCCCAATTAAGAGCGCTACGAGCTTTTTGATCAGAGGCTGTTGATTCCCAATAAGCTAAACCAATAGCCAATGGCAATGAAATTAAACTCATCATTGTGAGTATTAAATCTCCTTTTTCTTGATATTTCCAAGCACCACTGAAAAAATAAACACCAACAAAAATCCAACCTATTTGAGATAATCTAATAGATTCTTTATTGCGGAAATGCCAAGAAATTGCCAAGGCGACAAGGCCAATGGCACCAATAATTGGAACTATAGACTCGCCCTCCACATACATTCCAATCAATATTGAGACTTGAAAACTTGCATTAGATGCAAAATAACATCAACATCTTTGTCGAGGGGCATACATGAAGGGGGCAATTGTCGAGAGTCTAAATGCCCATTTGCAATCTAAATATGAAAAAAATGGTGCTATTGCATTCATTGATCGTGATGGAGTGATAAATGTTGGAAGCCCCAATTACATTAACTGCATTGATGAATTAGTTTTGATTGAGGGTGCTGCCAAATGTATTGGCGATCTCAAGCGCTCTGGTTTTGTTACTTGCATAGTTACCAATCAATCGGCCATTTCTCGAGGTTTATGGGATGAATTTCGACTGCATGAGATTCATAATCATTTACAAAAAATGCTCTTAGATATTGACGATGATGCGATTCTAGATTTGATAATCACTTGCCCGCACCGACAAATAGACCGGTGTGATTGTAGAAAACCAATGCCTGGAATGTTACAAATCGGAGATGCTATTGTCAGAGGTAAAATGGCAATAAGCGAATTATTGAATGTAGATGTGAAGATACCTGAATCAGCAGATAGAGTTAATTGGTGGGGAGATAAGCCAAATTCAAAACATAAACTTGACCTGATAGTAGGTGACAGAAAGAGTGACCTTGGTGCAGGTTGGGCTTTTGGAGTAAGACTGTTTCAGGTTGCTCCAAAAATAGGAATTAAACAAGTTTGTAAAAGGATAACAGATGTTAATGATTTAGGAGATCAATTTCAACCGGTTAGGTGAGTATATGGGTTGGTTAGGATTAGATGATACAGATCATATAGGTGGTGGCTGCACCACACATAAATTGTATCAGTTATTACAGGATCTACCGATAAAATTCAAATTCGATAACCCTAGATTGGTAAGATTATGGCCGTTTGCTAAAAGAAGAACTCGCGGCAATGCAGCCGTATGTGTAGAAATAATTACTGAAGAAGTTGATGATTTAATTAAATTTCTCGACAATTGGTGGAAAGAAAACTTACAACAATTAGCTGGAATGTTAACACATTCAGAAAATTATCAAAGAACACAATATGAAACTGACCCGGGCATGGTTTGGTTCAATAAACAACCTAATGAAAGATTTTATTGGGAAACTGTTTCTAAAGAGGTTTTTATTGATGAGATGCCTATCGCCGATTTTTCGTGGGGTGGTCACGGCAAAATAGGAGCTACTGCAGCGGTTGCATGGCCTGCAAAAATAAGTACATTCGAGGCTATAGCATGGAGACATAACAGCAATATTCTAAAGCAAAAATCTAGAAAAGTAGACTTATCCAAATTATTGATTGTAGATGAAGATCACAATACATTCATGTCAAGAGATTTACGCTCAAAGAATATTTTAATTTCGCCACGAGGCAATTGTCCTGTATTATTTGGTCTAAGAGCAAAAACCTTACAATCAGCAAAAAAGAATTGTGAATTTTTGATTGACTCGGATGAAACGGAAGAAATATATGGTCACATGATTTTTCAAACTAATCAGGCAACAGATGACCACCTTGAAGAAGATAAGTTTGGCGTAGTCAAAAATATTGACATTTTACCAAGAGGTACTGTCAAGATAGCAACTAAAGATGGTAATATATTGATGGCATTTGCTGAATCAGGAGATGTTAAATTACTGGCTCAATGGTTAATAGAAAATGATCAAATTAAATTCAATGGATTGCTTAATCATGACCAAGCAATCCATTTAGAGCGATTAAAAGTAATTAAAGCCGCCAATATTAAACAACGACCTATTTGTCAACAATGCGATGTTAGGATGAAATCCATGGGTACCAATCAATCAGTAAGATGTCCCAAATGCCGCATCAAATCTGATAAGTTATGGGATGAAATATCTAGAGTGCCGCCATTTGGAAATTGGGTTCAGCCTCCACTAGATTCTAGACGACATTTGACAATGCCAATTGAATGGAAGAAATAGAAAAACTTCCTTGGGTTAATTATCAATAGTAAAACCTTGTAGAATTAATATGGTGGATGAAAATCTCGCAAAGAATATTGCTTACTTTATACTTGGCATTTCGTTTGTTGTAATGACTTGGTTTATTCTAAGACAGGCAAATCAAAATCGGAAATCAACATTAGATTTTCATGTTCCAAAAATTGCCGGTAAAGATGTAATCTCAGGTGGAGCAAAAAATCCACAGCAATTTGAAGAACCTGATGATGATGCTCTTGATGAAATGGCAGAATTACTTGGAGATGAAGATTAACTTAACAAGAATAATCCTTGATCTATTACATTCAAAACTATGTTTTTATCTCTAATTAGCAAGTTTCTGTGATGACTATTTTCATGCTTTGATAAAGTCCATATTTCAAAATCATTGCTTGTCATGAGTTTTTCGGATCTTGCAAAAATTTGGCCTTCTCTTTTACCACTTGCGTCAATAGTTCCTTTGCTAATCAATAATATCCTAATACTTTCATCTATTGATTTACTTAATTTAATTATTTCCTGAATATCATTGTTAGGTATTTTGCCACTATTCTCACACCAATCATCCAATACGACAAGAGAAATTGATGGAAGATTATTTGTTGCTGAAATCAATGAATCAATTGCCTTTGATAATGAGGAACCTAAAATCATTGCATGGTACCTAGAAGATGAAGTTAAAGGAAGATGAGCAAATAACTGATGAAAACGATCGGGGTTTGGCATTTCCTTGCCAACCCACAATACTCTACCGCCTTCGATAATGGTATTAGCTGCCAAGTGTAATCCAACTGTAGTTCCACCACAACTACCTTCAATAGCTAGATGAATTCGATTAGATGCATCACCCAATTGCCATCGCATAAATCATTATAGTTGGCGATAGTGAATGACTGTTGTGGCTAAATGATGGAAATACTATTGACCTATCACCATTAGGAGCATCTATGGCAGAAGCTAAGAAAGCCAATACAAATAGTGTTGAATTTACTGTAAAGAAGGGTGAGAGAATACCTAGAAAACCCCTCCCTGAATACAATGAAGCTGATAGCCTACCTCATGCTATATCTCGTGATGGGATAATTGGAACTGCTATGAATGATAAAAATCAATATGGTCCAATTTCAATGATGATTCTACTATTGGTTGTTGCTACAGTAACTGGTTTATCCCTGAAACTCCTCGGATGATTCTTCAATCGAAATTATATCTTTATGATTCATTGCTATTCTTATGAAAATAATAGCTAATATTGTTGACACTACAAAAAATACTCCAACATAGTTGGAAATATTATACCACATCATACCAACACCAAATAAGGATAGATAAGCTACTAATTGACAAACTGCAGATGCTCTATTCAATCTGTCAGTAATTTCAATACTCAATCTTCCATTGTTTTCTAGCAAATATGTGTAGATTAAGAAATAAATTCCTTGAAAAGGCAATGTTGCAGCAATAATTGCTAATGCAATTTCACGTATAAAAGTGGGATTTCGTTCCTGTTCAATACCTTGGAAAAGCATCACTGCTGTATTCGTACCTAATAATGCTGCCATAATTGTCCATCTTTTATCTTGTGAAGAAGTGCGGCTCTCAACGTTAACCGAACCATCTGCCATAATAGTACTTGAAAGTAGAGAGGTTATTATTTTCACCTAAATTATTGAGTTTCAAGTAAGATTCTTGCAATTTATTGAATTGCCAAAGAAAATTGTATAATTTTTCCACATTATATATTAGTAAGGTTCAAGAGATGATTGCATGACCATCACTCATGGCCTTTTGTCCACTAGACTATCGCTACGGTTGCCAAGAATTCAAACATATTTGGTCAGAACTTGGCAGGCACGAGAGACAACTGGAAGTTGAAAGAGCATTAATTTGGGCTCATATGCAACTTGGTAAAGTATCAAAAGAAGATTATGAGGCTGTTGCTGCAATAGCTAATCCTAATTCAGTTACCAAGGAAAGAGTTTCAGAAATTGAAGCTGAAACTAAGCATGACATTATGGCATTAACTAAAGCAATGGCCGAGTCAGCAGGAGATTCTGGATGGTGCATTCATCTTGGTGCAACATCAAATGATATAGTTGATACAGCTGTTGCTCTTCAATTAAGAGATAGCATTATATTACTAAGAAAGCAATTGTGCATGCTGATAGAAGTCTGTGCCGATGTAGCTGAAAGAGAAAGGAACACTGTGATGTTAGGTCGAACTCACGGTCAAGCAGCAGTGCCCATCACTTTTGGACTAAAAGCTGCGGTATGGCTTGATGAATTAAGACGCCAATTGATAAGATTGGATGAAGCAACTCCAAGAATAATTGTTGGAAAATTCTTAGGTGCAGTGGGTACAGGTGCTGCACAGGGAGATAATGCTCGCGAATTGCAGCGCTTAATTATGACTCATCTTGGCCTTGAAGTACCGCTTGCCACAACACAAGTGGTAGGAAGAGATAGATACATAGAATATGTATCATGGTTGGCTAATATTGCAGCTACATGCGAAAAGATTCTTCAAGAAATTAGGAACCTTCAACGTTCAGAAATTCAAGAAGCAGGCGAGGGTTTTGATATCAAGAAGCAGGTTGGCTCTTCAACAATGGCTCATAAAAAGAATCCAATTAAATCAGAAAATGCATCCGGTTTGGCTAGAATTGTTAGATCAATGATTATACCAACATATGAAAATGCATTGCTTTGGCATGAACGAGATTTAGCAAATTCTAGTAGTGAGAGATTTACTCTATCGCATGGTTCTGCTCTGTGTGAAGATGTGATTTCCAAGACAAGACAAGTATTATCCAATATGTGGGTTGATTCTGAAAGATGTCTAGAAAATATCAAGTCGCAACGTGGTTTAGTGATGGCTGAGAAAGTAATGATTGAACTGGTAGAACATGGAATTGCAAGAGATGAAGCTCATGAAATACTCCGTTCAGCATCATTTGAAGCCGTTGAAAAGAAAATTGAATTAATAGATGTATGTAGTAGAACACCTGAAATTGCCGCAGTATTTTCAGCGGATGATTTAGAAGCAATGTTTGATCCAATGAATCACATTGGAGTTTCGGGAGAAATTGTTGATGAATGTGTAGCTTTAGCAAGAAAGGCTATTCAATGATGTAGAGAAATTTTCAATCTCAAAATATCCTCTTGTGCCATGCCACTTTTTACTTCCTTCAATCATTATTTTACCATCCATATGTGGTCCATAAACAACCAATGTTTCATATTCTCCACCCTCTCCATCAACGTTAAAACGATATTTTTTAGATAATTCAATTAACTCATCTACATTATTTGAATCGATTAAACGACCAAGCCATTTATCTGTTAAACCATCACAAGAAACACTGGTCATAATTACGCCAAATCCGTTTTCAACCAAACCTGTGATGTGACTTAATCCTGATTGATGCCAAAGTGGTGCGAAACTAATTATTCCTAACCTTTGGCACATCCGTTCAATTCGGCTCTTTTGATAATCAGAACGAATTGCACCGCTAACTAATGCATCTATCTCCAAATCTGCTAGAGCGATTTCAAGATCTTTTACTTCACTTTCTTCGACGCCATCTGTATAGACTGGCAACCAATTGGCATCAGATATTCTCGCTTGATGTTCTACGATATTAGTTCCGGGGATTTGAAACATCATAGAATTTTCACCATTAACTAACATAGTTACTAATGTGGTGACTTCCCAACCTCGACACATTGCCCACCACCATGCAGCCGCTGAATCTTTACCACCAGATGAAAGCACTGCTACTCGCATAAATGATCCCAATTACTATCAACACATCAAAGTGATTATTTTCGTAGATGTTAAATGGGTTGAAGATTATAGCCTGTTAGAACGACACTGCCAAGTGCATAGTTACCCTCATGCTCTTAAAGTGTCGGCTAGAGGAATACATAGGTGAGAAGATGCAACCAAGCGGAAGAGGATATGACCATGGGATTACTACATTCAGCCCTGATGGCAGATTGTTTCAAGTAGAATACGCTCGTGAATCGGTAAAAAGAGGGACTACTACTGCTGGATTAAAGTTCAAAGAAGGTGTTGTTCTTGTTTGTGATAAAAGGATAATTAGTAGACTTATAATTCCTGATTCCATTGAAAAAATGTTCAAGATAGACAAACATGTTGGTGTTGCAACTTCAGGTTTGATGGCTGATGCAAGACAACTTGTAGCACGTTCAAGAGTTGAAGCACAAATTAATCGCATTACTTACGGTGCAACAGTACCTGTTGATGTATTAGTAAAGAAAATTTGTGATTTTAAGCAATCATTTACTCAGTATGGTGGTTCTAGACCATTTGGAACAGCACTATTAATCGGTGGAGTGGATGATAATGGAATTCATCTTTATGAAACTGACCCTAGTGGCGCATACCAATCATATCATGCAGGAGCAATAGGAAGTGGCAGAAATACTGTAATCGAATATTTTGAGAAAAATTGGAAAAATAATTTAACATTAAATGCTGCTATGAAACTTGGATTAGAAGCTCTTAGAAATGCTAATGACGCAGAGTTAAATCGTGATGCAGTGGAAGTTGCGGTCATTGATTCATCTGGATATCGATTTTTGGATAGAGAAGACGTCAATAAACAAATAGACAGATTAAAACCATTAGAAGAGTAACCGTCAAAATGATATCCTTTGACTAAAGTAGAGGGATTGGTAGATAACATGGTTAGCCTTGACAAATCGGTCATAGCAAGAATGGAAAAGGGTGGCAAGCGATATGAAATCTTGGTAAACCCAGAGTTAGTAGATGATTTCAAAATCGATCATAATTCTATTGCAGTAGATGATTTCCTCGCCATGGATGAAGTTTTTCATGATGCAAAAGGTGGAGAAAGACCTACTGAAGAAGCTATCGAAAACACATTTGGTACACAAGATATTATTGAAATCTCCAAAATCATCTTGGAAAAGGGTAGCATTCAATTGACAACCAATCAACGCAAGGAAATGGTAGAGGTAATGCGTCAGAAAATTATTCATCATATTCACAGCCAAGCTGTAGATCCTAAAACCAAAAGCCCACATCCAATCACACGGATTGAACTTGCATTGGAGGAATCGAGATATTCAGTTGATCCCTTCAAAAAATTAGACCTCCAAATCCAGGAAGCAATTGATAAACTTCGCAGCCTGATTCCTCTATCATTTGAAACCATTAGATTAGCATTCAAAATCCCAGGCTCAGGATATGGTGGCGGGATGCGGATTTTGCGCCAGTACACCGTCAAAGAAGGTTGGCTTGAGGATGGATCGTGGGCATGTGTTGTTGACATTCCTGCTGGAATGAAAGGTGAAATAATCGGACAAATAATGAAGGTTTCATCGCAATCTGAAGTAAAAGAAATGTAAAACTATTCTACTTTCTTCAAGGGTTGTATTTATCATGGGTTGGCCAGTCGCCGGTTTGGAGAGAAAGAAATGTCCCAAGGTCAAAGCGACGCCGAGCAGCGTCTTGTGACCCCGGGAATGACCATTGGGTCATTGGCCGGGATGCGTGTCGGAAGTGGCGCAATCGCCCAAAACGACGAAATTATTGCAACCAAATTAGGTTGGGTTAGAGATAACAATGGAACTATCTCTGTAGACCCAATCAATAGCCCATATATACCACGATCTGGTGATCTGATCATCGGTAATGTAGCTGAAGTTAGAAATAATCTTTGGTTCATGGATATTAATGGATCTTTTCAAGGATTACTACCTATGTCTTTAGCACCATGGAAGGTTGAATTTGGGCAAGCAAGGCAACATATGGATATAGGAGATAGTTCTCTAGCTAGAGTTCAGGAGGTTGATGAGTGCCACAATGTTGTTCTAACGATGAAGGGAGTAGGTCTGCGCAGACTTTCTCAAGGTGCGGTAATCAATGTGCCAGTAAATCATCTCGATAGAATTAAAGGCGAAGGAAATGCCAATTTAGAAAGGATGAAGCAATCCAGTGATTGTAGAATAATTGTTGGTGAAAATGGCAGAGTTTGGGTTGATGGCGACGAAAATGGCATAGATTGGGTTCGAAAAGCTCTCGACATTGCTAAACAACATGGACATAAATCAACATTTGATTCAGAAATGAAAAAACATGAAAAAAAATTCAACAAAAAAGGTGATGCATGATGGGCGGATATGGAGATGTACAATTACTAAGAGATGATGGGCTAAGATTAGATGGCAGAAAATTAGATGAAATGCGACCTGTTTCAATTCAAGCAGGGATTTTGCCTGCAGCAGATGGTTCGGCCATGGTAACTCATGGACTCAATGTTGCTGTTGCTGCTGTTTATGGGCCTATGGAAGCACACCCAAGAAAAATTCAACGTCAAGACCGCGCTGTCATTGATGTTAGATATAACATGGCGCCATTTTCTACCAGTGATAGAATTAGACCAGGATACAATAGAAGATCCAGAGAAATTTCTAAAGTTACTGCTGAATCACTTGAATCTGTAGTTTTAGTAGAACGTTATCCAAGATCCAAAATTAGAGTTGAAATCGAAATTCTTGCTGCTGAGGCCGGAACTCGATGTGCAGGAATTACCGCTGCTTCTGTGGCCCTTGCTGATGCAGGGATACCAATGCGCGATATGATTGTTGGAGTTGCATCTGGTAAAATAGAAGATACAGTGGTTTTGGATTTAGACAAAGCAGAAGATAACTATGGGCAAGCTGACTTACCGGTCGGTATTCTGCCAAATACCGGTGAAATTGCATTTTTACAAATGGATGGTGACCTTTCTCCAGAGGAATTTGATTTAGCAATGGAATATAATTTCAAGGCTGCTAATGAAATTCATGAAATTATGGTTGATGCTTTGAAAGCAAGATATCAAGGAGGGGATAAATAATGGCTCAATTAGTACCTAATCTCCTAAGACAAGAAATGTTTAGACTTGCTGAACAGGATTCTCGAATCGACGGTAGAAGTAGATTTGAAGGTAGGGAAATTACTTTGGAAACTGATTGCTTGTATAATGCAGAAGGATCTGCAAAAGTGACCATGGGTAAAACCGTAGTATATGCTGGAGTTAAGTTCGAAATTAGAACTCCATGGCCAGACCGGCCAGCAGAAGGATCCCTTATGTGTGGTGCTGAATTAAGACCAGTCGCACATAGAAAATATGAACCTGGGCCACCATCTCCTGAATCAATTGAACTTGGTAGAGTAGTTGATAGAGGAATTCGTGAATCCGGATGCATTGACATGAATAGTTTGTGCATTATCCCTGGAGAAAAAGTATGGGGAGTAATGATTGATATTCACGTATTATCAGATGGAGGAAATATTTTCGATGCTTGCGGATTAGCTGCAATAGCTGCATTGAGAACTGCAATTGTACCTGCTGAAAGATTTGATGTTGGCGAGAATTACACTCTTTCCGTAAATGGAACACCAATTATGGCATCTTTTACCCGAGTAGGTGGACGATATATTTACGACCCATGCGAAGAGGAAGAATTAGGCGGCGATGAGCGAATTCATATCACAATTGGTGATGAAGGACACTTGCATTCACTACAAAAGGGGTTAAGAGGGGTATTCACACCCGCAGAATTCACCGAGATATTCGAGGTAGCGCAAAACAAGTGTGCAGAACTAAGAAAAATCGTAGCAGAAAAGGAGGGGAACTGATTGGCTAAGAGAACCCAAAAAGCAGGCGCAACAGCAAGATTTGGTGCAAGATATGGTGTATCGGTAAGAAGAAATTCTGCCTCAGCAATGGCTAAGAAAAGTAAGAAATATACTTGCCCGGTTTGTCAATATCAAAAAGTTTCAAGAAAATCTGTAGGTATCTGGCAATGCAGCAAATGTGATTACACATTCGCGGGTGGCGCATGGGAACCGTTTACTAGAGCGTCTGATGCTAACAGCAGAATCATGCGCAGATCAGTTGAAGGGGCAACTACTGCTGATATGGCATACATTGCACAGCAAGCAGCCCTAGACTATGAAAGAAGCCTAACTGAATCAGAAGAAGAGTGAATTGGTAGAGGGGCCCCTATGTCCACTCAATGGAAATTAATGCTCGAGGTTCAATCGAGTAGCAAGGCAAACACAGACTCCTTGGCTGCAGCACTTATTACCGACTGCGAAATCGAGTTTAGTGATGACTCGTTTTCAATTGTCATAACTGAGGAGAAGGCAAAGGACTTACGCGCAATGTGGAACACCAGAGTTCGAGGTCTGATAGCAGTTGATTCCCTAGTTAACATGATCGATAATTTAGCAGTTGGTACAAACTAGTTTTATTAAAATAGCAGAGGTGAATAATATGAGTGACATGGAACAATTTCAAATCGTAGTATCAGAAATACAATCAATACGTCAACAAATGGCGAGTTTAAATGCTCAAATTTTGGAATTGAAAGCCACCTCTGAAGCCGTTTCTAACCAACCAAAAGAACTAGCTCTGCACCAACAATTAGGAGGAGTGCTAATCGAAGTTGCAGATCGAGAAGCACTAGTAAAGGTATTAGAAAGCGACATCAATACATTGTCTGAA
>MDTG01169459.1_pt1 | contig 11558 bp, 11 predicted proteins | sample 811421 | NCBI WGS metagenome assembly MDTG01 (sample SAMN05326645, study PRJNA326480) | marine metagenome | isolation source: seawater | place: Pacific Ocean: South East | collected 2011
CTTAGATTTTACACACAAAGAAAAACAATTACTCAAAAGTGGCCGTCCTCTAATATCGACGATATAAAGTTTTCAATGCCTACTAATAATTAATTTAACAAAGGAGAAATATAATGAAAAAAACTAATTTTCTATCAATTTTTTTAATTTCTATTTTATTCTATGGGAATTTAAAGTCTAATGAGTTAGAGATTGCTTGGGAATCTGAAAAGGTTTTTGAATTACCAGAATCTGTTATCTTTGATTCTAAAAATGAAGTACTGTACGTTTCTAATATTGTAAACCATCCCTTTAAGAAAGATCAGTCTGGTTATATTTCTAAATTGGGCTTAGATGGAAAAGTTCTTGAGTTAAAATGGATAAGTTCTTTAAATGCTCCCAAAGGACTCACTATTTCTAATAACAAACTATATATTGCTGATGTTGATGAGTTAGTTGAGGTTGATTTAGAAACATCAAAAGTGACTAATAAATATAAGGGCGTTGGTGCTGTATGTTTTAACGACGTAACATCAGATAAATACGGAAATATATATGTTGGAGATACCTATACTGATAGTATTTATAGATTAAACCAATTCAATCAGCTACCACTTTGGTTAAATAGTCCAAACTTAGCACCAAATGGAATACATATTGATGATGACAAAAGTAATATGATAGTTGGTAGTTGGGGTTCTGTAATGGAAGGTTGGGGAACGCCTGAAAAATCAGGGAATTTAAAAGTTGTCGACTTAAATACAAAGAAGGTGAAAGACCTTGGATCAAACAAACCAATAGGAAACCTTGACGGGGTCGAATCTGATGGTGCAGGGGCCTATTACGTAACAGACTGGTCAGCTGGAACTTTGATGAATGTTAAAAAGAATGGTAGGTCCAAAGTAATTAGTACTTTAGCTAAAGGAGCAGCTGATCATGAAGTTATCCTTGATAAAAATTTAATACTTGTTCCTGTTATGACTGAAGGAAAAGTTGTTGCTTTGAAAATCAAGTAAATAAATGTCTTTTCAAAGGTTAAGGACATTTGATTATGTAGCTAAGCCATTCGTTAGAATAGTAGAAAAATGCTATCCTGATGCATTTATTTTTGTAATAATACTATCTGTTCTAACTTATGTCTTAGCGATATGGATTGCAGGAGCAAGTCATACTGAAGCGATTTTAGCTTGGGGAGATGGATTACCCAAATTATTTAATTTTACAGCACAAATAACACTTATTATGATTGGTGCGCATGCACTTGCACATACAAAACCTTTAGAAAGTCTATTAAGTAGAGTAGGGAAACTTCCTAGAACTTCTTTTCAAGCATATGCATTAGTAACATTTTGTTCAGGTTGCGCTAGTTTAATTGCATGGTCTTTAGGTTTGATAGTTGGTGGAATTTTATCAAAATTTGTTGCATTGGGGTGTTTAAAAAGAAAAATTAAGATACATTATCCTTTATTGGTAGCTTCTGCTTATTCAGGATACGTAATTTGGCATATGGGTTATTCTTCATCTAGCGCACTATTTGTATCAACTCCAGGGCATATGTTAGAGAGTAAAATTGGTGTTTTGCCTGTTACAGAAACTATTTTCAGTAGTTTTAATATTTATTTAGCTTTTTTTACTCTTTTTATCATTACTTTGGTAAACCCTTTAATGAAACCCAAAGATGATGAATCTATACAAATAAAAGAAAAAGCTTTAAAAAACAATAAAATAAGTTCAAAAGATAACCTGAATCAAAGTACTAATAACTTTTTAAATACTATTGAAAATAAAAGGTATTTAAGCTTATTTTTAGGATTAATAATATTCATCTATATATCAATCAGTTATTATACAAACGGATTTTTTCTAACTCTATCTCATGTGAGCTTTACCTTTCTTGCTGTTGGACTTTTATTAGCTAATTCGCCTATGCACTATGTCAAGCTTGTAAATAACGCATCTAAAACAGTCGGACCTATAATATTACAATATCCTTTTTATGCTGGAATAATGGGTATAATGGGCAATACAGAATTACTTGGAGTAGTTTCAGATTGGATTACATCAATATCATCGAAAGAAACACTTGGTTTTTATTCATTTTTATCTGCCGGCATTGTAAATATGTTTATTCCTTCAGGAGGAGGGCAGTGGGCTGTTCAGGGTCCAGTTATGATAGAAGCCGCGCAAAGTTTAAATGTTGATCCTAGTATTATTGTATTAGGTGTTTCCTATGGAGACCAATGGACGAATATGATTCAACCGTTTTGGACAATACCGCTCTTAGCAATAGCGGGACTCCACATGAGACAGATAATGGGATATACGTTTGTTATATTTATTGTAACTGGTATAATATTTGGATCTAGTATGCTTTATTTAGGGCATTACTCTTAATTTGTATTGGTATTCATTGAAAATCAAATATAATGTAAATAAATAAATCATTACATTACAGAGGTTAGATATTAATCATTGCTCAAAAAAATTATATCAAGATCAAAATAAAGGAGTGGTTGAAAAAATTTAGTAATATTTACGATATTGATATTGACGACCTTAATTTAGAAGATTTTTCTTTTTTAGATTCTATAAGAGGGGTTGTCTTCAACCTAAAGCAAAAAATCGGGAAACTATATATTGATACCACTTTTTCTAAGTCTAAATTTTGTAAACTAGGGGAAACTGAGTTTAATTACACATCTCCTTATAATAACCACGGTCACAGACATCCAAACACTTCAATTTATGATTTGATTTTAGCTACTTTTAAAAGAAAAAAAATCAATATAGCAGAATTTGGGATTGCAAGTAACGCTTCAATGCGTATTTGGAGAAATTACTTTACGGAGGCAGAAATACAAGGGTTTGAAATTAAGGAGGACCTAATTGAAAATGCTAAAAAAGAAAATCTCAAAAATGTCTATTATCATAAACTAGATGTAAAAGATGATTTTGCTATAGATTTTAAATTTGCGCAACTTAAAAAAAATGACGTAGATTTTGATGTAATTATTGATGATAGTTCTCATGCATTTGAAGATCAAGTAAAAATAATAAGTGAGTGTTTTAAGTACCTTAAAACTGGTGGCATCATTATAATTGAGGATATTTACAGATATGACGAAAATTATAGCGAACAAAAATTTTATTTAAAATTAAGCTCTTTTATCAAATATTTTGAATATATAAAAATCATTGATCCTAATCATTTCAACAAATTTGCAGAAGGGTACGATTATAATAATAGATTAATAATTTAAGTAAGGAACAATGTTGAAATAAGCTAACATATAACTGCATAATATATATTATGTTAAATAAATATTTATTTTTAATTACTTTATTATGCTTTTATTTTCAATCATGATGAAAAAATTAATTGTCTGTAAATAACTATCATAATTTATTTTATTAAATGAAAATTATTAAATATATTTTTTCTGTTTTTATAATTTTTTTTACTCTTAAAATTATTATTTCATTATCTAAAAAGTCGGGAATAAATCTTTACGATTTTTTTTTAAATCACTATTTATTAATCATATCATCTATCATACTCCAGGTAATAGGTGTTTTTCTTTCAACTTTAAGATGGAGAAAATCTGTACAATACTTCGCAAATAATACTTATATGATATACGAATTTTCGGAATTTTTTTATTTGACATCAAGAGCAAACATTATAAATAATTTTTTACCTTCAATTCTTATAGGAGACTTATCTAAACTTATTTCTCCAAATAAAAGAAATAAAAAAAGAGAAATGAAGTTTATAATATTTGATAGGCTTATAGGTTTTTTTACGTTAGGAAATTTAGGTTTATTATCAATGTTATATATAGATTTATTAAATCTAAATATATATATTATATTAATTATTACTGAAATTTTGATACTATTTTTAGTTTATAAAATAAAGTTCAGATTCACTAAAGGATTACAAGAAAATATTTTAACTTTAAATTTTTGTAAAATTGTTTCTATAAGTTTTTTATCACAATTTTTTTTTTCCCTTTCCCTATTTATTTTATTAAATATAAAAAACTATTATGATTCATTTCATAACTATTTTATTTCAATATTTCTGAATTTTTTGGGAATGTTCCCTTTTTCTATAAATGGTTGGGGAATTAGAGAGTGGTCTGCAAATAAAATTTCGTTTAACCAACTTGACTCGAATAACTTAATAACAGCTTCTATAATTTTTGGAATATGTATTTCTATATCAAATTTATTAATTTATATTTTTTTAAATATAAAAAAAATTAAAAATTAATATTTTTGATCTTTAGATTTTTATTTAAATGTTTCATTCGTGAATACTGAGCTATAATATGCATTATTACTTGATGTGAATCTTCTATGATTCCGTAATTACGAGAAGGAACATTTATACTAATATTTGAAGTTTTACCTGCTTTTCCTCCGCTAAATCCATTTAAACTGATTGTTTTTATAGAATTTTTATTGGCCCAATCAATAGCCTTAATAATATTCTTGGAGTTTCCAGATGAAGAAATAGTAATTAAACAATCACCCTTGTTTGCAAGTCTAGATAGTTGATAAACAAAAACTTCTTCATAGGATAGATCATTACTTATAGCCGTGATAGTCTCAATATTACTTGATAATGATATAACTCTTGGCTTTATAGATGTATCTTGACTAATACCCTTAAGATGGTCACAAACTAGATGATTAGAAACAGACGCTGAGCCGCCATTTCCACATATAAATACATATTTTTTATTTTTATAACTTTTGATTAAAAAGTTTGCTGCATCAGAGATTTTACTAATATTAATTTTTTTTTGTACTTTATTTAATTCTTTAAAATAGTTTTTAGAATATTCATCACAATTTTTTTGTAGTTTCTCAGGAAAACTTCTCATTTTAAATAAAATTTACATGAGGTATTGATTTGTCAGATGGGTTAAGTTTTCTACTCCCCTTAACATGATTATCAAGAGCTTCATTGACTTTGTGTTGAAGGCATAGTGTGCCACACATAGATTGTGCGTCAAAATTATCAGAAGCAAGATGGTTCATAACTTCCCAATATGCTTCAGAATTCCAAATATCTTTAAACCTTGTCTCACATATATTACCAATGTGAAATCTTTTATATTTCTCATTAAATAACATACCGCAAGGCGCAACTAGGCCCGAACCAGAAATTTGAATCATGAAAGGTGCACCATAACACCTTTGGTAACTTCTGTTCTCTCCAGATTCAATTTTTGACCACTTAATTCTAACTTTATAATGATCATCAGAATATCTTTCTGCTTCTTTAAGTTTATCATAAATTTTTTCATATCCTGAATAATCTACACCTAGCTCACCATCTTCATTATCGCTACAATGTTTTATAATTAAATAATCAGGCTGTAAATCCTTACCTAATTTTGCCAATGGTAATATCTGATCTGCATATTCGGGCATTAAAACCATTTGAAGCCCAATTGTAACACTCAAATTATTTTTTTTTTTGATTCTTACCATATCTTTTATATTTTGAATAACTCTATCAAAATAAGATTCTTTAACTCCCATTATCTCTGCATATCTTTTTCTCTCACCAGCAGAAATATTAATTCTAATATATGTCAAATGAGGAAGAACTTCTTCTAACTTTGATTCGGTTAAAACAAATCCATTTGTACCAACTGCCATCGAAATACCTAACTCATTTCCTCTCTGTACACCATCTATAAATGCAGGTGAAATAGTACTTTCTCCATCTGAAACGAAACTAATTGCTTTTACTCCTATTTCTGCAGAATCTTCAAGAAATTCAGTTATAACTCTTTTATTAATTAACCCTCTATCATTTTCTTGAAGCATAGCATAACAAAAATGACACCCATAATTACAAGCTCTAGTTAAAGCCATATCTATTGTTATTGGTGCAATCCTCTCACCCCTCTCCCAAGCGGTTATTCTTTCCATATGCCATTGTATTTTTGTTCCATCCAAAATTAATTCTTCATTATCAATTTCTTTTTTTACTACACTTACGGAATTAGCCACTTTAGGGACCTTTCGTGGGTTTTATATACAATCGAAGCTTACATAATTTATAAGTTTTATTACTATAATCTTCTTATCTTACTTAAATCTCTCTTTTCTTTATAGAATACCTGAAGAGTGATGTCTATGCGTTCTTTTAAAAAATTTTCTAGTTTTCTAATTTGATTAGGTTTATTTAAACCATAATTACTGTCCTTAAAATTAATAAAAACTCTAATCTCATAACCGTACAAATCTTTATGAATGTCGTCTAAAAAAATTAAATTTTTTTCTAATCTTTCAATTAATAAAAATCTTTGTATTTCATTTTCACATTTCCTCTTTTTAGACACTAGATTTAATTTAGTCCATTCGGTTTCTGGTTTTTTTATAAAAAATATATCTTTATCATTGATAAATTTTTTATAAAGAAATTGGCAAAGTTTATGTATAAAAATAATTTCATAACCAAGATTAAATGGCAAAACTATACCTTTAATATTTATTAATTTTTTTGTTTTTAAGAATTCTATGTATTCACTTATTCCATTCTTGCCAATATAAAAAGGTGACTTGTTAATAAAATTTTTTTGAAAAATATAAATTGCTGCAATCAAATACTTATCATTAGCGTCTGAAAAAATTTTTTTAAATTTATTATCACTTGAAATATAAAAATAAATTTTTACGTTATCGATTTTAACTAGATGATTTTTAAGATTTTTAATTTGATTTTTTTTTTTAAAATTATCTTTCTTATTTTTGATTTTCTCATACTCGCTTTTAAAAAAATGTTTAAGTTTAGTTACTTCACTAGGAGTTTTAAAACTACCATATTCATATTTTACAATTTTTGTCTGAGTCTCTTTAACTTTATCGATTATTTTTTTTTTAACAAAAAAACTGTCTATTTTGTTTAATTTTAAAATGTAACCATTTTGAATTTCATTTACTTCAATCTTTTCAAAAGATTTAATTAATAAATCCTTATCTTTATCAGATATAAAATCTTTTTTTACTTCTAGTTCTAGTTTTTTATACCCTTCAAGAGATAGTGCCTCTAACAAGCTTTCAAAACTCCTGATAAATTTTTCATCTGGAACCCAAAGTTTAATGTACTGTTTGTCTGAGCCATGAAGTCTGAGTTTGTCAACCAAATCTGAATTAAATTCATTTATTATTTTTTCATAATTTATTTTTATCAACATGTGAAAATCTATTTTGTGTAAAAATCATTTATTAATTTTGAAACTATTTTGATCTTTGATTTGTTCATAAATTGATTAATAGGTAAACTTAAAATTTCTTTTGATTGTTTCTCGGTTCTAATAAGATGATTGAAATTAGTTGAATTAAGATTTCTTTGTTTATGTATGGGGATAGGATAATGAATTGCCGTTTCAATATTGTTCAGTTTTAAAAATTCTTTTAACCTATTTCTTTTTTTTACTTGAATAACAAATAAATGAAAAGTATCGAACGCATATTTTCTTGTTAGTGGTAATTTTACAAATTCCTCATTTAGAGTTTTCTTATAATATTCAGCATTTTCAATTCTTTTATAAATAAGTTGATCAACACTCTTGAGCCTAAAGTTTAATATTGCAGCTTGTATCGAATCTAATCGTGAAACAGTTCCCCAGAATTTAATTTTATCCCTATTAATATGACCATTATTTCTTTTAAGTTTTAAAAAATTTGAAATTTTTCTATTATTTGTTGTAATAAATCCACCATCACCACATGCATTTAAATTTTTTAGCGGATGAGTTGAAAAAGCCCCACAATCTCCAAAAGAACCACTTGATTTACTGTAGTATTTAGATCCAAACGACTGAGCTGAATCCTCTATAACTCTTAAATTATTTTTTTTAGCTATCTCTAAAATTTCATTCATTTCACAAATTCTTCCTGTTAAATGTACCGGCATTAATGCTTTTGTTTTAGAAGTAATTAGTTTTTTAATTGAAGATGGATCTATTGTTTGATCATCTAAAACGTCTGCAAAAACAGGTATGGCTCCGACTGCTCTGATTGCAGCAGCGGTAGCTATGTAACTATTTGATTGGGTTATGACTTCATCATTATTACCAATGTTAAGGGCCAATAAGGACAAGATCAAAGCATCGGTTCCAGAATTCACAGAAATGCAATATTTTACTCCTAATTTTTTACATATATTACTTTCAAATTCTAAAACTTTTTCTGATAAAATATAATGTCCACTTTTAAGAACATTATCGATTTCATTTAATAATTTTTTTCCCTCGCTCTTATACTGTTTTGACAAATCAACATAAGGAATACATATTTTATTTCTAATTTTCATAAAATTCTTTAACCGTTTTCACAACATAATTCATTTCTTTCATAGAAAGATGCTGATCAACTGGAAAACTTATTATATTTTTACAATGGTAATCTGTAACGGGAAAAGCTCCTGGTTTAAGATTGTATTTCTTTAACCCTTTTTGTAAATATAACGGAATAGGATAGTGTATTTTTGCTTCAATTCCCTTTTTCAAACAATAATCTAAGAGTTTGTCTCTATATTTAGCAAAAATTATATATAAGTGATAAACAACTCTCATATTTTTTGGACGATTAGGTACTTTTAAAGATTTTATTTTTGAAAAATGACTATCATAATATTTTGCATTTTCGATTCTTTTGTCTGAAATTTCTTTTGTCCTAGGTATTAACCAATTTCCTACAACCGCTTGGATAGTATCTAATCTAGAGTTATAACCAAGTATTTCTATTTCATCTCTATTTTTCATTCCATGATTTCTTAGTAATTTCAATTTATCATTTAACTTTTCATCATCAGTAGTAATTATTCCTCCGTCTGACCAAACGTTTAAATTTTTCAGAGGGTGCAAAGAGAAGCAACCAGTTATCCCCCAGGTACCAGCATTTTTATTATTTTGAGATGCAAGAATCCCCTGACACGCATCCTCAATAATTGGTAATTTGTGTTTATCTGCAATTATTGATAATTTTTCCATATCAGTCATGTATCCAGTAAAATGAACAGGTAAAATAGCCTTAGTTTTTTCTGTAATTACTTTTTCTACATCATTTACATTCATGCAAAAAGAATCGTCACAGTCAACAAAAATTGGTATTGCACCAATTTCAGCAATTGCGCCAACTGTTGCGATAAAAGTATTTGCTGCTGTAATAATTTCATCGCCTGGTTTAATGCCAATTGCTTTCAATGATAATTTAATTGCATCGGTTCCTGAATTTACTCCAATAGCATATTTAGTACCTATAATATCAGCAAAACTTGACTCAAATTCAAATAATTGTTTACCGAGAGTAAAGTCACCAGTCTTTACAAACTCTTTAATTTTAATCATAAGATCATCAATTTCTGCAAATTGCTGGGGTAAGTATGAGTATCTGACTTTCATTAAAATGGACCTTTAAAATCTGGGTTTGGAATATCAAATTCATGTTTTGGCAATTGGCTAATTAGAAAATTAATGATTTTTTTCTCAACTTCAATGTTTAGTTCAAGTTGTTTAGATACTGCTTTGACGATATTTATAGATGTTGGATAATAATTTTTAGCAAGAGACATTGATGAAGGAGTTGGATAGTTTGGCAATCCTATTCGTGATGGGGGCTTATCTAAAATATCTATATATTTTTCAAAGATCTGTGAAATAATTTCTGCTCCTATTCCAAACATTTTATAACCATTTTCAAATATTATTAACTTTTTTGTTTTTTTAATAGATTTTAATATTTTACCAATATTTAGAGGTCTTAATACTCTTAAGTCTATTACTTCAATATTTATGTTAAAATTCTTTAAAACTTTACAGGCAAAAATACATTCATATAATCCATATGAACATGAGACTATGGATAAATCTTTACCTTTTATAATTATTGACGGTTCAGATATATTAGTTTTATATAATTTTTTTGGAACATTTCCTGTAACATAGTGAAACCACCTATGCTCTAGAATCATAATGGGGTTTGGGTCTTCCAAAGCGGAAATTAACATACCCTTTGCGTCAAATGCTGTACCTGGCATTAATACTTTAAGTCCTGGAATATATGAAAAAACTGTTTCGAGACTTTGTGAGTGAGCTGGTCCTTGTCCCCAACCTCTTCCGATTACCATTCTTATAACGATTGGAACCCTGTGATTTCCATTCGTAACAAAATATGTTTTTGCTGCATTATTGAAAATTTGCTCTAAAGATAAAAGAGCAAATTCAACTCTTTGATGAATTAACAGTACTTTAATATCATTTATTGCTAACCCTATAGATATGCCGGTTAATCCATTTTCTGAAATTGGTGACTCTATTATTCTTTTGTTTCCAAATTTGCTTTGTAAATTACGAGTTGTGTTGAAAACTGCTTTCGGATCACAAACACCTTCACCAATAACCATTGAATTATTTTCTTTTTCTAAAAATTGAAATGTAGCTTCATTTATCGCTTCAGCAGCATTAATAATTCGTTTTTTAGGCATAAATACTAGACTTTACTGAGTTACTTTTTGGAAACTTTGATTGTTCGGCAAATTTAAAAGCTTCATTAATTTCTTTATAAATATCATCCTTAATTATATTTATACTTGATTTAGATAGTATTTTTTCTTTCAACAATAGATTTAATAACATATTAACTGGATCTTTTTTTTTCCATTTTAAAATTTCCGACTTTGTTCTATAATTTAAATTATCATCATTATTTGGACCACAATGCTCTAAAAAACGATAAGTATCTAGTTGAAGAAAATACGGTTTTTTATTTTTCCTTATTTCTTTTATAATCTTTCTAGACTTTTCGTAAATATCTAAAACATTATTGCCATCAATTTTACTATTCCTAATTCTATGACATTTGGCTAACCTTCTTAGATCTTCTGATGGTTGTCTATCTTTTATATCTGTAAAACATGAGAACCTATTATTTTCACAGACAAATAAAATAGGCAATTCGTGAAGAGATGCAAAATTAGCAGACTCATGAAATACACCTTCTTCAAGTGCAGCATCTCCTATAAATACAACAGAAATATTATTTACATTTTTGAACTTAAATGCCATTGCAGCACCAACTGCAATAGGAATAATACTGGATACAATTGGTAGACTCATCATCATTCCAACACTTGGATCCATCAAATGCATAGATCCCCCTCTACCACCACAACAACCTGTTTCTTTTCCATGTAATTCTGAAATCATAGATTTTAAATCTCCTCCTTTTGCAAGATAATGACTATGACATCTATGAGTTGAGTAAACATGGTCCTTTAATAATAAATTCTCACATATTCCAATTGCTGTTGCTTCTTGTCCGATTGACAAGTGTATTGGACACCTCATCTTTTGTTTAATGTAACGAAATGAAATTTCTTCTTCAACTAATCTAAGTCTAATTAAACTTTTAAAAATTTTTCTATAGTGTTTAATCATTTCAAATTTAACAATTGCATTGTTTTTATATTGTAATATCTAGGGTCTTCAATACTATTCGGTAAAAGACCAATTTCAAAAGCTTCGCAGAGGTCTTCAACAGCATTTTGAATA
>MDTG01238651.1_pt1 | contig 11558 bp, 11 predicted proteins | sample 811421 | NCBI WGS metagenome assembly MDTG01 (sample SAMN05326645, study PRJNA326480) | marine metagenome | isolation source: seawater | place: Pacific Ocean: South East | collected 2011
ACATTATTTGTACGATATTTGTTCTTATGCTAACAAAAAAACAAAAAAACTTACTTTTATTTATCAACAAGAAGTTGAGAACTAGTGGTGTTTCTCCTTCTTATGAAGAAATGAAAGATTCATTAAATTTAAAATCTAAATCAGGAATTCACAGGTTGATTAGTGCCTTAGAAGAAAGAGGATTTATAAAAAAATTGGCTCATAAAGCGCGCGCTTTAGAGGTTATTAAATTACCGGAAACTGCTTCAGCAAATGATATTTATAATAGCTTTTCTCCGAGTGTAATAAAGGGTGGTTTAGACGAAAGTATTATGTCTAATAATCAAGAAGATAATGAAATACCAGTTCTTGGAAAAATTGCTGCTGGAACTCCAGTAGAAGCAATTCAAAACGAAGTTTCAAGAATTCCTCTACCATCTAATATTGAAAAAAATGGAGAATTTTTTGGCCTTAGGGTTCAAGGAGACTCAATGATTGAAGCTGGTATTAATGATGGAGATACTGTAATTGTTAAAAAAACAGATACAGCAGATAATGGCAAAATTGTAGTTGCATTGATTGATGATCATGAAGCAATGTTAAAAAGAATTAGAAGAAAAGGCAAGACCGTAGCATTAGAGAGTGCTAATCGAAATTATGAAACTAAAATATTTGGTCCAGATCGTGTAAAAGTACAAGGTGTACTTGTATCTTTATATAGAAACTTTTAAAAAAATAGTCTAAATACTTCAAATGAATAAAGTAGCAACTAGATTTGCTCCGTCTCCTACTGGTCCATTGCATATTGGTGGAATTAGAACTGCATTATTTTGTTGGTTATATTCAAAAAAAAATGGAGGGAAGTTCTATCTTAGAATAGAAGATACTGATAAAGAAAGATCTAGAAATGAATATCAAGATCAAATAATTCAATCATTAAAATGGATAGGAATACATCACGATGGTGATTTATATATTCAATCAAAAAAAATCAAAGAACATGTAAGAATAGCCTATGAACTATTAAAAAACGGATATGCTTATAAATGTTATTGTACAAATTCTGAAATAGAGGAACAAAAGAAAAGAGCTAAACAAAAAAAAATTCCATATATTTATAACAGAAAATGGAGAGATGTAAGTGAGAATGATGCTCCAAATAATGATAATTTTGTTTTAAGATTTAAAAGCAAAATAGAGGGAAAAACAATTTTAAATGATCTAGTCCAAGGTAATGTGGAAATTGAAAACAATACAATAGAAGACTTTGTAATTTTAAGAAATGATGGATCACCAACATATAATTTATCAGCTACTGTGGATGATAATCAGATGGGCATGACTCACATAATTAGAGGAGATGACCACAAAATAAATACTTTTAAACAGATGCAACTATACGAGGCAATGAAATGGAATATACCATCATTTGCTCATATCCCTTTAATTCATACTATCGAGGGGAAAAAACTATCAAAGAGAGACAATGCATCAACTTTAGACGATTATTCCAAAATAGGAATAATTCCTGAGGCACTAAGAAATTATCTTTTAAGGTTAGGATGGTCATATAAAGACAAAGAAATATTTAATTTAGATGAAAGTATTAAATATTTTAACTTAGATGGGATTGGAAAATCACCATCAAAATTAGATTTTAGCAGAATTCTGTCTATGAATGAATACTATATAAAAAATACTAATGAAAAATATCTATTTGAACAATTAAAATTTTATTCAAAAGAATTTAAATACCCCATCAATAAAGAAAAAGAGGAAACAATTAAAAAATCTTTATCATTTTTAAAAAATAAAGCTAAAACACTAGAAGATATTTATAATAATTCTAAATTTATTCTAAATGATGATGTAAATATGAATGATGATGAGAAAAAACTATTAGACGAAAAATCATTGACGATTATAAAAATTTTTGCAGAAAAAATTAAACCTTTAGAAACATTTAGTAAAGATTTAATAGAACCAATCATTCAGGATTTAATTAAAAAGAATAATATAAATTTTAAAAATGTAGGCCAACCTCTAAGGATATCATTAACTGGGTCTAAGTTTGGACCTGGCATTTATGATATTATTTTAGCACTTGGAAAAAAAGAGGTTTTAAAAAGATTAAGCAAAATAATTTAAAATAATTTTAGATACTTCATTGCTTGATGAGGTCGTAGAGGTTAAATCATTAATAGTTTTTTTAACATTATGTAGTTGTTTTTCTATCAAATCTGGTTTTTTTAAAAAATAATAAACAGTTTTAAAAATATCATCAGCATTACATTCATTTTGTAATAATTCAGGAATAATCTCTTTATCATTTATTATATTAATCATGTTGGCATATTTAACTTTTAAAAAAAATTTTGCTAAAATAAAGTTAATAAAATTCATTTTATAAATAATTATTGAAGGGATATTTTCCTTACAAACTTCTAATGAAATTGTTCCAGATTTAACTACTGCAAAAATTGATTTTTTAATTACAGTTCTTTTAATATTATCATTAGAAATAATTTCAACATTTGATAATTTTTGCTTTTTTGAAAATTCTACTAAAAAATTTTTATAATTCTCTGTTGCATGAAATACGTAAGTATAATTTGGATTTTTATTATTCATTTTTTTAATAAAATTAAACAAAATTGGTGTTAGTAATTTAATTTCAGAAATTCTGCTTCCAGGAAAAATAGAGATAATTTTTTTATCTATGAATAATTCATTTAACTCAACACTTTTCTCTTCTTTGTTATCTAACAATGGATGGCCAACAAATGAATTTTTTAAATTTTGTTTATCAAAATATTTTTTTTCGAATTTAAACAAGAGAAGTATGTGATCTAAATATTTTTTCATTTTTTTTACTCTACCTTCTCTCCAAGCCCACACCTTTGGTGCAATAAAATGAATAGTTTTAATCTTTGGATTTTTTAATTTGACTTTTTTAACAACTCTAAGTGTATAATCTGGGCTATCTACGCTGAATAAAATATCAGGTTTGAATTCAATTATTTTATCTACTGCTTCATTAATTTTTTTTCTAATCTTAAATATATTCAAAAATATATCTGTAAAAGCTATATATGTAATTTTTTTTTGATCAAAAATGCTTTTAATGCCTATTGAAGATAAATATTGACCTCCAACACTAAGATAATCTATGTCTGTCTTTGTTAATTTAATTTTTTTTATTACTTCAGATGCAAGCTTATCTCCAGAAGGTTCGCCTGTAAGAATGAATATTTTTTTCATATAGCAACAACGAACATTTTATTTAAATTTGCAAATTTAATTGATTTATCTTTATTCAAGAATATGTTTTGACCACCTTTTAATGCTATACCTTTGATTTTAGCCCTTTTACAATCTTTCAATGTATCCAATCCAACTGTGGGTAAGTCCGCCCGTAAATCTTGTTTAGATTTTGGTATTTTTACTAGTATATTTTTATCAGTACTGATTCTTAAAGATTTAATCATTTCCTTCGTGCCTTTTTTACTTTCTAATTTTACAATTTTTTTATCGTTAATAATAAGGCCCTGAACGTGATTGTATCCATTTATACTTTTTAAGTGCTTAATACCATTTTTGATTATAATTAGGTCATCTTTTGTAGGTTTGATTTTAGTATAACATCCTTTTTTTAATGTCATTTCGGGGTTGTAACTATTTAGGCTTATAACTTTAATTTTATTTTCAGCCAAAATTTTTATTAATTCTTTAAGTATCGCTGCGTCACCAATCTTTGAAGCCTTTAAGATTCTAGGTATATAGTATAGTCCCTTCAAATCTAATTTTAATTTTGATATTTTAGGTTTTATTATATTGCCTGCAAATATAACTTTTTTACAATTCTTAGAGTGTATTAATTCCAAAATTTTGCCAAATTTTCCTATATTAATAAAATGACTATTTTTTTCTAATTTAAATTTATTTGTTTTTGTTAGATCAATAATAAAAAAATTTAATTTTTTTCTTTTTAGTGTACTTAATATTTTTAAAGGTAATTCTTTTTCACCTAAAAATAATCCAATCATTTTATATTTTCTGGTATTGCAATAGATCTTTTTTTGTCTGAATTAACAAAATTAATTATTACTTTTACATATTCGTTTTCATATAAATCATTACTTAGATTTTTAATATTTGTTCTGAATGACGGGGTATTAAAAATTGCATTATAAGCAGCTTGTAAAATTTTAATATTTTCATTTGAAACTCCTTTTCTTCTTAATCCAATCAGATTTAGGCCAGCTAAAAAATTTCTATTACCAAATGATAAACTAAATGGAATAATATCGCTATCTACACCGGTCATGCCTCCAATCATCGCAAATTGACCAATTCTTGTAAATTGATGTATTGCAGAACTTCCACCAACAATAACGTTGTCTTGTATTGTGACATGTCCAGCTATTTGTGCATTATTAGCCAAAACTATATTATTTCCAATAATGCAATCATGAGCTATATGAGTATAAACCATTATTAAATTATTATTTCCAATTTTAGTTATAGATCCACCATGTTTTGTCCCAGGATTTATATTAACATATTCACGAATTTTATTATTGTCACCAATGATTAACGATGTTTTCTCCCCTTTATATTTTAAGTCTTGAGGAATTGTTCCTATTGAAGCAAACGGAAAAATTTCATTATTTGATCCAACAATGGTATTACCAACTAAATTTATGTGAGAATGTAATTTAGTGTTAGTTCCAATTTTAACATTTGGACCAACCACACAATATGGTCCAATTTCTACATTCTCAGATATAGTAGCCTTCTCATCAATTATTGCTGTTTTATGTATCACTCTAAATAAATAACAAATCTAGATTAAATTAGTTATCAACAATTACTACTGAATGTTACTTTCTATCAACAATGGTAGCCGCCCATTGAGCATCAGCCATTTTTTTGCCAGATACAAAGGCCTCACCTTTATATTTCCAAACTCTTCCATGTGATCTAATAGCTTGAATATTTAATTCTAGTTTACAATTTGGAATTACAGGATTTCTAAATCTTGCTTTTTCTATTGTCATCAAAAAAACTAATTTATTTTCATATGTAGATTTATCAATACCATGAGCGGTTAAAGCAGCAGCAGCTTGACCAAAAGCCTCGACTATCAATACACCAGGCATCACAGGTTCTCCAGGAAAGTGACCGTTAACAAAAAAACTATCTTTTTTAACATGAACTATCGCAGTCGCTGACACAAGTTTTTTTATATTTATCAACTCATCTATTAAAAGCATTGGCTCTCTATGTGGAAGTAAAGATTTTATATCCTCTTTATTTAAAAAATTGTTACTCATTTATTATTCTCTCTCAAAAATTGTTTAATATCCTTTGCTGGGTAACCCATTACATTTTTATTGCTAGGAATATCTTTTATTACGCCACTACCACCTGCAATCTTAACATTACTTCCTATATTTAAATGACCAGAAATACCAGCTTGACCGCCAATATGAACCTGATTCCCTAATATAGTACTTCCAGCAATGCCAACTTGTCCAGCTATTATACAGTTTTTTCCAATTTTTACATTATGAGCTACATGGACCTGGTTGTCTAAAAAAGTATTTTTTCCAATTATAGTATTTGATAATGAACCTCTATCGATAGTGTTATTACATCCGATTTGAACATTATCATTTAAAATTACCATTCCTACATGTGGGTAATAAATATTTTTGTTTAAATTTGGGCTAAATCCAAAACCACTTTTACCTATTATTGCACCATCTTGAATTACAACATTGTCACCTATTAGTGAATTTTTAACTACTACATTAGAACCAATGCAGCAATTTTTACCAATTATTACATTACTTTCAATAATTGTATTATTACCAATTGTGGTGTTTGCTCCAATTTTAACTTTGTTACCAACTAAAATATTTTTTCCAATTTGTAATTTTTCATAAATTTTTCTCTCGTTAATTGCTTTTAAATTTAAATCAACTTTATCAGTAGTATTATTTGGATAAAAAAGATTAACTATTTTGTATACAGATTGGAGAACATTATTTACTATTAATAGTTTTTTGTTGCTATTAAAATATTTAATATTTTTTTTTTGAATAATTAGAAATTTGAATTTTTTATTATTTAATTCATTTAAATATCTTGAGTTATTTAAAAATGTAATATCTTCTTTTGTACAACTTTCTAATGGCCTAATATTTTTTACACTAGTATCTTTAAATTTATTTTTATCTATTTTTAGTAAATCAAGAATTTTAAACAAAGATACGTTTTTTTCAGGTATAAAAAAAAGATTTTTCATTTTTAAAATTCTATATTTTGAATTTTGCTGTTAAAAATTGTAAGTATTTCATTTGTTATATCGTTTTCTTTTTTTGCAATTATAATATTTTTTTTAGAAATAAGTATCGTTATATCATTATCTTCAACATATTTAGTTAATATAGGGTTTAATTTTTTTAAAAAAATATTGCTATATTCTTTTTCTTTATTTTTAATAAATTTAATTTTTTCATTTTTTTTGTTTAAAAAATCTCCATATTCTATATTCAACTCATTTTTTAAATCATTAAATTCTTTTGAAGATAATATATTTTTTTTATTATTTAAATCTTCATTTTTTTTTTCTAATTTTTCTTTAATTTGATTAAAATTATCTGTTTCATTTTTCTCTAATGTTTTAATCTTATTAATAATAGCTTTCCCAACTACTGAATTCTTTAAAATAAAATCTATATCAATATATGAAATTTTTGTATCTGCATATGATACGTTAATAAATAAAAAATAAAATATTACAAAATGAAGTTTTTTCATTTTAAAAAGAGGTTCCTATTTGAAATCTAAATGATTCAGTTTCATCTGTACTTTTTTTGCTTATAGGTATGGCATATGAAAAAGTTAATGGTCCAACTGGTGTAAACCAATTTACAGAAATTCCAGTTGATGCTCTTATCTTATTATCATCAAGTGAATTATTATAATCAACATGCCATATATTTGCTGCATCAAGAAATAAACTTACATCAATATTTTCATATTCATTTATTAAATTAGGCAATGTTGTATTTAAATTAATTGCAGAAGCATAATTACCACCGATATATTCGCCTCCTTCTTTGGGACCAATTGACTTAGCTTTAAATCCTTTTAAACGTCTACTTGACAAATATGCTCTTTTTGATGCTCTTACATTTCCATCTAAAGAATGGACAGCCTTTAAGAAAAATTTAGATGAAATTATTAATCTATCAGTCACAGGTATATAGCTTGAAGCAGATAATGTATTTTCTATTGCCCAATCATCAGAATAAATTGGTAAAGATTGAAAAAAACTAATTTTATATCCATCTGTTGGTTGAAAGTTTTGATCTAATTTATTCATAATTAATCCATATGTTAGAACATTTTCAAAATAGTCCCCCGCTTGTTTTTTTTTAATGTCTGATGCTGCCTTAGATGTTTCAAGATTTTCAAAGTATGATGATATATTTAAATCTACATTTATATCGGAATATTGCTCAAAATTAGTGCCGATAGAAAATCCTGTTTTTTCGGTTTTATATCCAGCAACAGTTAAATTATCAGTGGTAGAACTTTCAAGAGATGATTTAAATACTCTGTTGGTGTTATTAAAATTTGGATCACGATAGCTGATTAGTCCTTTGACTTCCTCCGAGCTGACAGTTACATTAGCGCTTAAAGAAACACCTTTTCCTAAATAATTACTTTCTTTTATACCGGCACTAACAGTTGTACCCATTGTACCTGTGCCAGCACCCGTAGTTATCTCACCAGTAGGCTTTTCTTCAACAGAAATATTAATATTTTTTTTATCAGCAGTATTGGAGTCTAAAATTTTTGTGTTTACAGATTTAAATATATTTAATCCTTTAATATTGTTAACAGATCTTTTAAAAAGTATCTCATTAAATGGATCACCTTCATCGATTATGAGTTGATTTCTTAATACTTTTTCCTCTGTAAATATATTGCCAAGTATATTAATTCTATCAACAAAAAATTTATTGTTATTTTCTTCAAGAAATATTTCTACATTTATTAAATTATCCTTAACTATTGATTCCTCATATTTAGAATTAATAAATACAAAATTTTTTAATAAACTTATTTTGTCTATTTCTTCTATTAGAGATTTTATTTTTTTTTCAGAATAAGTTTTGTTTTCCAATTTTAAAAGTTGTTTTTTAATTGAATTAAAAGATTCATCAGAATCATTGTCAAAATTGAAATTTAATTTATTAAAATAATATTTTTTTCCTGAATCAATATTATAAATTAGTTCAAATCCATTTTTATTAATTACTTTAGCAGAAGTAGCCTTAACAGAAACATTATAATAACCTTTGTTTTTGTAATATTCTTCAAGTAATTTTCTATCTAATGCAATTCTTTGTGGGTTTAAATATTTGTTACGTGTAATGAATTTCCAGAATTTTGACTCTTCAGATTTAATTATATTTCTTAATTTATTGTTAGTGAATTTTTTGTCACCAATAAATTTTATAATTCTAATTTTAGCTCTTTCACCTGTTTCAAAATTATAATAAATATTAACAAAATTATTGTCTAATTTTTCAACTTCAACTTCTAGATTTGCAAAATAAAAACCTATTTGCTGTACTGCTAACAACATGGCCTTTTTTTGTGCAGATATTTTATTTTCAATAAAAGGAGATTTCTCAAATTTTCTAGTTATATTATTCAATTGTTTTAGAATATCTTTGTTTTTAATTCCATTTATAAAGATATTTTGTATTATTGGATTTTCCTCTACATCAATAATAAGTATTCCTTTTTCAAAATTTATTTTAATATTTTTAAAATAATTTGTTTTATATAGATTTTTAAATGCGTTATTTAAATCAATTTCGTCAATATCACTTTCTATTTCTAATTCAGAAAAGAGTATAATTGTACTTTTAGAAATTCTTTCATTACCAATAATATTAATTTCACTTATTATTTCAGATTTAGATTGTGTAATAAACAGGGAAATTGATAAAACTAATAGTAAAAGAATTTTATTATTTTTAATAAACATTTTATAATTTTGTTTTAATATATTCTTTAATATCATATACCATACTTTTAATATCCTCTATATTACTTGGTTTTTTATTAAAATATTTAGTAAATGGAGAATTTGTCATAAATTTTATCAGCTTCTTTTGCATTAATAAAAAAGAAATTTTATTTTCTATTAGCATCTGAACAAATGTGTCATTAGCAGTAACTAAAATAATATAGTAATATGAGTTTTGAATTTTTTTATTATTTAATAATTTTAAATAAGGAAATTTCACAGTATTTGGCTTAACAAAGTTTACACCGTTCATAGAATATAAATTGAAATTTTTTGACTGATACAAATTTTTTTGGTTATCTTTGAAAAGAAAATTATAAATCGGGATCTGCATATCTGGAGCATGAATCAAAAATTTAATTATGCCTGAATTAAACTCAACAATAGCATGTATAAGCGACTTTGGATGAATTATTATTTTTAATTTACTTAAAGGAATATTGAATATATTTCTAGCTTCATAAATTTCAAAAATCTTATTCATCATTGATGCGGAATCTACTGAAATTTTATTACCCATTTTCCAATTAGGATGTTTAACAATTTCTTTAAGTTTTGATTTTTTGATAAAACTTAAACTTTTATTTAGAAATGGACCACCTGATGCTGTTAAATATATATTTTTAATACTAGATATATCATAATTTTTGATCAATGAATGAATTGAAAAATGTTCAGAGTCAAGTGGTATAAAATTTGTTTTATATTTCTTTAAATTTTTTAAAATCAAATTCCAACCACAAATCAAAGATTCTTTATTGGCAATACCAATATTTTGCGTATAAGGAATTATTTCTAATGTTGGTTTAAGGCCTTCAATTCCAGAAATTCCATTTATAGTAAAACTGACTTTATTCTTATTTTTTTCAAAATATTTAGATAATTCAAAAAAAACTTTAATTTTATTTTTTTTAAAGACTTTTTCATAATTTTTACTTTTTTTAAATTTTATTTTATTTTTAACTACGACATTTTTAACATTTAACATTAAACTTTGCTTTAATAACAGGCTGATATTGTTATTTGTTGTCAACAATTCAACATTATAAAGATTTTTATATTTTTTAATAATTTTTAAAGAAGAATTCCCTATTGAGCCTGTTGAACCTAAAATAATTACTGATTTTTTCATAATTAATAAACTGTTAAAATAATACCAACAGGTAATGCAATTAAAATACCGTCAAGTCTATCTAAAACTCCACCATGGCCAGGAAGGAATTTTCCAGCATCTTTAATTTTAGCTTTTCTTTTTAAAAAAGAAATTGATAAATCTCCAATTTGGGAGGTAAATGATATTATAAATGCATCAGTTAACATCAATGGATTCAGGTTATAAAAATTATCAATACAAATATATGTAAGTATAGCAAATAAAAATGAACCTAGAGTTCCAGTATATGTTTTGTTAGGACTTATTTTAGTTAATTTTTTTCCACCTATTAACTTTCCAAAAGCGTATCCACCAATATCAGTGGCGGCACATATTGATATAATTGAAAATATAATAAAGTTTGAATTGTAATTATCAGAAATTGAAAATAAATAGATACAAAGCGTGAATAAAATTAAATAAAATAAAATAAATATCAAAAATAGTAAAATTTTGAGATTATCTTTAAAAAAAATTTTAATAAACATATTTAAAAATTCTTTAAAAATTAGAATAGAAATTAATGATAAAACCAATATTATGAGAACATTATTTTTTAAAGACAAATAAACAAATATAATAAGTATAATTGATGTAAAAATTCTTTTTTGAAGGTTTGTAATCATATATTGCCAAAGTTTCTTTTTATTTTATTAAAGGATATTAAAATATTATTTAAATCTTTTTTATTAAAATCGGGCCATAGTTTTTTAATAAAAAATATTTCGCTATATATTGTTTGCCAACTTAAAAAATTGCTTAATCTTTTGTAACCACCGGTTCTTATTAAAATTTCTGGATCAGGAATGTTTTTTGTATACATTGATTTTGATAAATTATTTTCTGTAATTTTTATATTATTTTTATTTAAGTATTTTACTGCATATAAGATTTCATCTCTTGAACCATAATTAAGTGCGATATTGACTTGTAATAAAAAGTTTTTATTAGTTTTCTTTTCTAAAAAATATAATTTTTTTTTTAATGGTTTTGGAAATTTATTTAGATTTCCTAAAAACTTTATTTTGATACTTTCTTTTGAAAAGCTAGAAAGTTCATTATCAATGTAGTTTTCTAATAATAATAATAAGTATTTGATTTCGTTTGCTGGTCTTTTCCAATTTTCTGTTGAAAAAGCAAATAAAGTAAGAAATTTAATTTTTCTTTTTTTAAATTCTAAAATAATTTTTTTTGCTGTGTTTAATCCTTCTTTATGACCAAAATTTCTACTATTTTTTTTTTTTTAAACCCCATCTTCCATTACCATCCATAATTATGGCCACATGTTTGGGTATAATCATATTGTCA
>MDTG01244108.1_pt1 | contig 11558 bp, 10 predicted proteins | sample 811421 | NCBI WGS metagenome assembly MDTG01 (sample SAMN05326645, study PRJNA326480) | marine metagenome | isolation source: seawater | place: Pacific Ocean: South East | collected 2011
AAATCTTATAATAATAAGTATGGAGTTCCATTAAGCCTTTTTAATCTTAAATTTAATAGTAATTATGGCGTATTTGAAGTGGGCATGGATAAAAAAGGTGAAATAGATTTTTTAAGTAAAATTTTAAAACCAAATATTGGAGTGATTACAAATATATCTTACGCTCATGCTAAAAATTTTAAAAACATAAAGCAAATTGCAGAAGCAAAAGGAGAACTAATTCAAAATATTAAAAAGAATGGAACAATGATTTTGAATAAAGATGATAATTTTTTTAATTTTCATCAAAAAAAAGCCCATGATAGAAATCTTAAAATAATCTCGTTTGGCATCAATAAAAAGGCTGACATAGCTCTAGTGTCGATAAAAAAAAAAAATAAATATTATAAAATACATATAAGTATTTTTAATAAAAAAAGATATTTTTATATTAAAAATAAAAATAAAAATAATATTTACAATGTTCTAGCCTCAATAGGAATAATCTGTTCATTGGGTAATAAAGAAAAATTATCATACAATTTATTTTCTCAATTTGAAACTCCAGAAGGAAGAGGCGATATTTCAAAAATACAACTTAAAAATAAACAATTTTATTTAATTGATGAAAGCTATAATTCAAATCCTCTATCTATGGAGTCGGCAATAAACAATTATAACTTAATAAAATTAAAAAATAATAAAAAACATTTTTTAATGGGAGATATGCTTGAGCTTGGAAAACTGTCAAAAAAATTACATATCAATTTGGGAAAAAATATTAATTCATCATCAATATATAAACTTCATGTTTATGGCAGATTCGCAAAAGAAACTTTAAAATACACAAAAAATATTAAAAAAGGTAAATTTTTAAAGAGAGTGAATCAAATTAATGATTTGATTATTAAAGAATTAAATAATAATGACTATTTAATGGTTAAAGGATCTAACTCTACTGGTTTAAATAAATTTCTGATAAAGTTAAAGGATAATAGATCAAATGCTTTATAGTTTAATATTAAATTTAATTGATACCTATTCGTTTCTTAATGTTTTTAAGTATCTGACAGTGAGAACTGGTCTAGCAGTTTTTACATCTTTATTGGTTGTATTTTTAATAGGAAATCCCTTTATTAATTTTTTTTCAGTAAGACAAATTTTAGATCCAATAAGAGAAGATGGACCTGACGATCATATTATCAAAAAAATTGGCACGCCAACGATGGGAGGAGTTTTAATATTGATCGGATTATTTTTTGGAGTTTTATTATGGTGTGATTTAAAAAATTTATATGTATGGTTTTTAATTTATATTGTAGCAAGTTATGGTCTTTTAGGAGCTTATGATGATTATAAGAAAATTAAATTTAAAAATTCCTCTGGAATATCTTTTAAATTTAAAATTTTATCACAAATATTTGCTGCAACCGTTGGTATTATAGCATTGAGTATTTTTGCAGATAATGCTGACCTGAAAAACCTTTATTTTCCTTTTTTTAAAAATCTAATAATTAACCTGGGGTGGTTTTTTATACCTTTTGCGGTTTTTGTAATTGTTGGATCATCAAACGCTGTCAATTTAACCGATGGCCTTGATGGTTTAGCAACAGTTCCAGTTATACTAGTTGCTGCATGTTTTGCTTTTATCAGTTATGTCTCTGGCAACATAGTTTTTTCAGAATATTTACAAATACCTTATATTAGTGGTTTAGGAGAAGTCGCAGTATTTTTAGGAGCAATAATAGGATCATGTTTAGGTTTTTTATGGTTTAACGCTCCACCAGCTAAAATCTTTATGGGAGACACTGGATCACTTGCATTAGGTGGATCTCTAGGGGCGGTAGGAATAATTACAAAACATGAAATCGTATTAGCAATTACCGGTGGTCTTTTTGTGTTAGAGGCAATATCTGTAATTGTTCAGGTGATTTCCTTTAAACTTACTGGAAAAAGAATTTTTAGAATGGCGCCTATACATCACCATTATGAAAAAAAAGGTTGGCCAGAATCGACAGTAGTAATTAGATTTTGGATAGTAGCAATCATCCTCGCAATGATTGGACTAGCAACACTTAAGTTTAGATAATGTATAAATTAGAAAAAATTTTTTCAAAAAAAAAAAATATTAATTTATGGCTTAGGTTTAACAGGTATATCGAGTTTCGATTTTTTAAAAAAGAAAAACCAAATAAGCGTATTTGATGATAACAATAAAAATATTAATTTAAGCAAATTTAAAAATTACCTAATAAAAAAAAACTCAATCACAAGAACTAATTTTGATTATATTTTGATAAGTCCAGGTATAAATTTAAAAAAGTGTAGTCTAAAAAAATATTTATCTAAAAATAAACATAAAATTTGTACAGATTTAGATGTTTTCTATTCCTATAATTATAAAAATGAAATGATAACTGTAACAGGCACAAATGGAAAGTCTACTACAGTAAAATTAATAAGTGATATTTTAAAAAATACAGGTAAGGATGCGAGATGTGTAGGTAATATTGGAAAGTCAGTTTTAAAAGAAAAAAAAATAAAAAAAAAAACTATATTTGTGATTGAGGCATCCTCATATCAAATTGAGTATAGTAGATTTTTCAAATCAAAATATTCAATATTACTAAATATAAATCCTGATCATATCGAGAGACATGGTAATTTTAAAAATTATTTAAAAGCAAAGCTCAAATTATTTTATAACCAAACAAAAAATGATTTTGCATTATTTAATAGAAAAAATATTTTTATTAAAAATAGTATTAAAAAAAAAAGGCTTAAAAGTAAAGTTGTAAATGTAGATCAAAATATTAATAAAAAATACATTCAATATATAAAAAACGACTATTTAATAAATAAAAATAATCTGGAAAATTTATCCTTTGTGATTAAAGTTTGTGAAAAATTAAAAATAAAAAAAAAAAAAATAATCGAAGGGATAAATAAATTTCGTGGACTTAAATATAGGCATCAACTGATTTATAGTTCAAAAAAACTTTTAATTATAAATGACTCTAAATCAACAAGTTTTTCATCATCTATTCAATTAATTAATTCGTATAATAATATTTTTTGGTTAGTTGGGGGAAAGCCTAAAATAGGTGATAAATTTTATTATAAAAAAAGAAAAGATAAATCTATTAAAGCTTATATATTTGGAAAAAATAAAAGTTTTTTTAAAAAATATCTTAAAAACAAAATTGAATTCCAAGAATTTCCAACTATTAAAAAAGCATTTATTAAAGCAATAGAAGATATAAAATTTTCAAATATAATATCAAAAAAGATAATTTTATTTAGTCCTTCATCAGCATCATTCGATGAATTCAAAAACTTTGAGGATAGAGGAGCTTATTTTAATTTTTTAGTGGAGTCTTTTAAAGGTAAGATATGAGTCAATCAAATATTTATCAAAAGATTTATTTTAATTGGTGGAGAAATCTAGACAAAACACTATTTTTTACAATTATTTTCCTTTTTTTTCTTGGTTTGTTTTTTTCATTAGTCTCTACTTCACTTGTTGCTTCAGATAGACTTAATACGAATAGCTATCAGTTTTTTTTAAAACATTTTATTTTCACATCTATGGGAATATCTATAGTTTTATTATTTTCATTTTTGAGTACAAAAAATTTATTTATTATTTCAAATATTCTTTTTGTAATTTGTTTTATTTCATTGTTATTAGTCCCATTCATTGGAGCTGAAGTGAAGGGATCAAAGAGATGGATTGATTTATTTTTTTTACCAAGATTTCAACCTATAGAACTTCTAAAACCTTTTATTATAGTAATTATAGCATCAATTTTAAGCTTTGAGGGTAAAATTAATCTATATATTAAATATTTCCTAAGTTTCTTAGTATTATTCCCAATAATTATACTGCTCATTTCCCAACCAGATCTTGGTCAAACTGTCTTAATTTTTTTGACATGGCTAGCTTTAATTTTTGTATCTGGTGTAAATCTAATTTTATTTTTCACAGTTTTTGTTTTTAGTTCTTTAATTTTTCTGTATATAATTTTTTATATTCCTAAGTTCGAATATATTTTAATTAGAATAACATCTTTTTTAAACTCAAGTTCAGGCAATAATTACCAATCTGAAAGAGCATCTGAAGCTATTATTAATGGAGGTTTTTTTGGTAAAGGTATAGGTGAAGGAGTTTTAAAAAATAAAGTTCCAGAAGCTCACACTGATTATATAGTTTCTGTAATATCTGAAGAATTTGGTGTAGTAACGATTTTTTTATTAATATTGATTTTTTTATATTTAATTTATAAAATTTTCAAAAATATTTCACTGTTAAACGATAATAAAATAAAATTAATTTTAGTAGGCTTAGCGTTCATAATTTTTTTACAATTTTTAATTCACGTTGGCGTCAATATTAGAATGTTTCCAACAACCGGAATGACGCTTCCATTTCTAAGTTATGGTGGATCATCCATTATAGGTACTGCAATGCTTTCAGGAATTATAGTTAACTTGACAAAAAAAGAGAATATTTCATGAAAAATAAGATTTTAATTTCTACAGGTGGATCCGGAGGTCATGTTGTTCCTGCCTTAACTTTTTATGAGCACTTGAAAGATAATTTTGATGTTTTTTTATCAAGTGACCTAAGAGGATCAAAGTTTATAAATAATAAAATTGAAAATTCTACTATTATAGATGTGCTACCATTAACCAGGAATATTTTTTTGCTGCCATGGAGATTATTTATTTTTTTCATTTCGATAGTCAAATCGGTAGTATTTTTGAGGAAAAATAAAATTAAAACTGTAATTTCAACTGGAGGATATATGTCTTTGCCAATTTGTATTGGTGCAAAATTTATTAATTGTAAAATTATATTATTTGAACCAAATATGGTTTTAGGTAGAGCTAATTTATTTTTTTTAAAAAAGTGCTCTTTTATATTTTGTTACTCCAAAGAAATAATTAATTTTCCAGAAAACCTCAAAATGAAGATAAAAGTAATCCCACCGATTTTAAGGAAAAAAATATATTATCAAAAAAAAATATACAATAAAAAATTTAATGGATTAATAAAAATTTTAATTATTGGGGGTAGCCAAGGTGCGGATTTCTTTCAAAATAATTTAAAAAATTCAATTTTGAATTTATCAAAAAAATTTAAATTGAAAGTAATACATCAAACTAATAAAAAAAATGAAAAAAATTTAGAAGAATTTTATCAGAAAAACAAAATTAAATATGAATTGTTCGATTTTAAAGAAGATCTTATAAATTTCATGCTTGACGTAAATTTTTGTATTACCCGCGCAGGAGCATCAAGTTTAGCAGAACTAGTTCATATAAATTTACCTTTTATTGCAATACCTTTTCCTTACGCAAAAGATAATCACCAGTATTATAATGCTTTGTTTTATAAAAATTTAAATTGTTGCTGGATATTAGAACAAAATAATAATATTACAGAAGATCTTGATAATATAATTTCTAATTTTATTTCAAACGAAAATGAAATTTATGCAAAAGTAAAAGCAATGGAAAAAATAAGTTTTGAAAACTCATGGAATAATATAAACCATAATTTAATAAGTATTATTAATGAAAATTGACTTAGCAAAATCAGAAATAATCCATTTTGTTGGAATCGGTGGAATTGGTATGAGTGGTTTAGCCCTCATAATGCATGGAATGGGATTTAAGGTTCAGGGCTCAGATATCTCTTTTAATAAGAATATTGAAAGATTAAAAAAAAAAAAAATTAATATTTTTTTAGGGCATAATAAAAAAAATATAAGCAAGGCAACTGTTCTTGTGATTTCATCAGCAATTAAAAAAAATAATCCAGAATATTTAGCGAGCAAAAATAAAAATCTACCTATTTATAAAAGAGGAGAAATGTTAGGACATATAGCATCTTTAACAAAGAATATTACTGTAGTCGGATCTCACGGCAAAACAACAACAACTTCATTAATTGCAGCAATATTTTCAAAAACAAAAATTGATCCAACCATAATTAATGGAGGTGTTCTTAACTCATTTAATAACTCAGCTAGATTAGGTAGCAGTGATTGGAGTGTATTAGAGTTAGACGAGTCTGACGGAAGCTTTCTTGAAGTTATGCCTACTTATTCAATAATAACAAATATAGATAGAGAACATATGGATTACTATAAAACTATTGATAACTTAAAAGAATTATTTAAAAAGTTTTTAGAAAAGGTTCCATCTTTTGGAAAATCTTTTATTTGTATTGATGATTTAACTAATAAAGAAATAATCAAAAAATTAAAAAATAAAAACTTTTATACATATGGTTCTGATAAAAAATCAAATTTCCAAATTATAAATGTTGATCAAAAAAAAAATTATTCAAAATTTAGTTTAAAAATTGTTGTGCCAGGAAAGAAAAAATATTTTGTGAAAAATATCATAATACCAATTTTGGGTATGCATAATATTAGAAATGCTACCGCAGCTGTAGCAGCGGCTGTGACAATAGGAATCTCCTCAAAATTAGCTAAGCAAGCTTTGATTAACTTTAAAGGAGTACAAAGAAGATTTAATAAAATTTTTACTTTTAAAGGATCTGATTTTTATGATGATTATGCACACCATCCTACAGAAATTAGAGAAGTTTTAAATGGTGTGAAAGCAGCATATCATAAAAAAAAGATTGTCTGCATTTTTCAACCACACAGAATTTCAAGATTAAGGGATTTAAAAAAAGAATTTACTTTGTCATTTAAAAAGGCCGATCAGGTTATATTATGTCCTATTTTTGCCGCAGGTGAAAAAATTAAATTAGGATTTAATTACTATGATTTTGCAAAAGATCTAGCTAAAAAATCCAAAGTTGAATTATTCCTTGTTAAAGATAAAGAAAACCTTGCAAAATTTATTAAACAAAATATTCAGGGAGAAAAAATTGTTATTGGAATGGGTGCTGGATCAATATCTAATTGGATAAGAGACTTGCCAAATCTTATATAATGGAAACAAAAAAATTAGAACGCTTCTCAGAAAAAATAAGCAGTAAATTTGAATTAAATTATAATATAAAAAATTTAAATTGGTTTAATATAGGAGGAAAAGTAAAAGCTTTTTTTAAACCAGACACACTAAATGATTTATCATTTTTTCTTAAAAGTTTTGGAAAAACAGAAAAAATATTTATCTTAGGTGCAGGATCAAATATACTTTTTACTGACAAATATTTCGATGGTGTGGTGATTAAATTAGGTAAGAATTTTAATAATATTTCCTTATTAAAAAAAAATATAATTGTAGCTGGAAGTGCAGTTCTAGATAGCAAATTATCAAATTTTGCTATGGAAAATGATATTGGAGGATTTGAATTTTTGTCCTGTATACCAGGGACTGTTGGAGGTGGATTAAAAATTAATTCAGGATGTTTTGGTAAAGAATTTAAGGACATATTATTATCAGTGCAAGTAATAGATAAAAATGGAGTAATTCAAACGATACCATCTTCTAAAATTAAGTTTGGATACCGTAAAGGTCCATTTGATAAAAATTTAATTTTTCTAAGCGCATCGTTTCAAGGTAAAAAAAAAAATAGGGATGACATTGAAAAATTGATTAAAGAGCTGAAAGAAGAAAAAAGTAAAAGACAACCAAGTAGAATTAAAACAGGTGGAAGTACTTTTAAAAACCCAATAGATGTAAGTAATATTAAAGTTTGGGAATTAATTAAGAAATCAATACCTACATCTAAAAGTTTTGGTGATGCAAAAATTTCTGAAAAACATTGTAATTTCTTTGTAAATACAAAGAATGCTAAGTTTGAAGATATGATAAAATTAATTAGTTATGTGAAAGAAGGTGTAGAAAATAAGACTGGTATTAAATTAGAAACAGAGATTGAAATAATTGAATAAATGAGAAGAATATTAATTTTAGGAGGTGGAGTATCAAAAGAAAGAAAAATAAGCCTAGAAACTGCAAAACAAGTAAATAGAACTTTAAAAAAAAAGTTTAAAACCATTATTTGTGAACCAAATTATCAGCTTACAGAAAATATTAAAAAATTTAAACCAAATATAATATTTAATGCTTTACATGGTCGATTTGGTGAAGATGGTTACATCCAATCTGTTTTAGAAAAATTGAAAATCAAGTACACCCATTCAGGAGTTATTCCATCATTCTTAGCTATGAATAAAATTTTATCAAAGGAAATTTTTATTAAAAACAACATACTAACTCCAAAATATATAAAATTTTGTTTTTCAAAAAAAAATATGAGTAAGAAAAAAGTTGTTAATGAAATTGATAATAAACTAAAATTTCCAGTGATAATAAAACCAATTAATGAAGGATCAAGTGTTGATGTTTTTATTTGTACAAAAAAAAATATATTACTTAATTTAAAAAAACTTGAAAAATATAACGAAATTATTATAGAAAAATATATTGGAGGAAGGGAAATTCAAGTTGCAATTTTGGGAAAAAAAAAATTGGGTGCTATTGAGCTTAAGCCAAAAAGAAAATTTTATGATTATAAGGCAAAATATAGCTTAAGTGCAAAAACAGAGCACATCATACCGGTTGACTTAAAAAAAAAATATTTGGATAAGGTTCTAAATTTAAGTCTTAAGGCTCACAAACTTTTAGGATGCAAAGGTGTAACAAGATCTGATTTTAAATTTTATAAAAATAAATTTTATTTATTAGAGGTAAATACACAGCCCGGCATGACGAAACTCTCACTTGTTCCTGAAATAGCCTCATATAGAGGTATGTCGTTTTTAAATTTATTAGAATGGATTGTGAATGACGCATCCCTTGACAGATAAAAAAAAAAAAATAACATTTTATTTGTTTTTATTTCTTTTTTTATCAACAATATTTAATTTCAAAATAGTAAATTACCTTAGGGATATATTTAAAATAAAAAATATTGAAATAAATGATCAGTTTTATCTTAAAGAATTTGACAATCTTATCGATAAAAATATTTTTAATATCAAAAAAGATGATGTTTTAAACACAATATTGAAGCTTCAAATATTAGAAAATTTTCAAATAAAAAAAATTTATCCAAATAAAATTGCTGTAATAGTAAAAGAGACAAAACCAATTGCAAAGATTTATATTGATAATGATATTTTTTATATTGGAGAAAATAAAAGTTTTTTTAAAAGCAATATAAATCTCGATGAAATTTTATTGGTTACAGGAACTACAAATAAAAAAATAATAATATCGTTTTTACAAAATATCAAAAAATCAAATATAAATTATAGCTCTATAAAAAAAATAATTTATTTTTCATCAAAAAGATGGGATATAGTGTTCAAGGATAAAACAATTTTAAAATTACCTAGTTCAAGCGTTAGTGAAAAAATGAAAATTGCAAAAATATTAATTGATAAAGAGGAATTTAGAGGCAAAGTAATTGATTTAAGAATTAATAATAGAGTTATTCTTGCAAATGAATAACATAACATTTTTAAATTTATCACAAAATAAAATCTCAATCATTATTTATGATAAAGATAATCAAAAAGAAGTTTTCAATCGAGATTTTGAGGCTGATGATCTATTATCAAATAATTTTATTTTAGAAAATAAATTAAATAATATTTTAAAAGAACAAATTTTATATATAGAAAATAAGATTAATATTTCTCTAAGTACTATTTATTTAATGATCGATGATCCAAAAATTTTTTCTATTAATATTTCAACAAAAAGTAACAATGAAAAAAATCAAATACAAAAAAAACAAATTGAATATTTAATCCAAGATTTAAAACAACAGATAAGTTTTAGTAATAAAGATCTTAAAATTTTACATATAATAGCAGAAAATTTTATTTTAGACGGTAGACAAACAGAAACCGTTCCTATTAATAATTATTGTAAAGATTTAGTAATCGAAGTTCAATTTATATGTATAAAAAAAAATTTAATTAAATTTATTCAGGATATATTTAAAAAATATCAAATAGATTTTGAATTAATAATTAGTACTAAATATGCTCTTTCCCAAGCCCCGATTAATCGAAAAAGTTTATTGGAGGCTGGTTTAGGTATTATAAATTGTACAAATCATAATGAAGTTTTTATTTTGCCCAAAAAAACGACCAAGTTGGGTTTTTTTGAGAGAATTTTCCATATATTTTCATAGCAGTATTTTATTGTAACATTTGTTGTATTTAAGATATTTCATGCACGACATATAAGTTGCCGATGTCAATTTTAAATCAAAAAACCTTAACTGCACCAATTGAATTTGAGGGCATTACACTTCATAAAGGTAAACATGCAAAAATGCGAGTCCTTCCATCATCGCCAAATTCTGGAATAGTCTTTAAAAGAACTGATTTAAAAAAAAACAATACAATTAATGCGACTTATCAAAATGTTTCAGATGCAAATTTATGTACTACAATTACCAATGAACATGGAGTTAGTGTGTCAACAATTGAACATTTAATGGCGGCTCTATACGGTATGAATGTTGACAACGCAACTATAGAAATAGATCAAGATGAGTTACCAATCAAGGATGGATCTTCAAAATATTTTGTAGAGGAAATTAAAAAAGTTGGCCTTAAAGTAAGCGATACACCAATTAAAATTATTAAAATTCAAAACAAAGTAAATTATCAAGATGGAAAAAAAACTATTTCAATTGAACCGTCAAAAACTACTTTTGAAATAGATTTTGAAATAAAATTTAATAATTTAAGAATTGGCACTCAGAGAAATAAAATTAATGTTTTTGAGTCAGACCTTGAGGATATTTATAATTCAAGAACATTCTGCCTTTATGAGGATGTTGAAAAATTAAAAAAAATGAATTTTGCAAAAGGTGGTTCTCTTGAAAATGCGGTAGTTGTTAAAGATAAAGAAGTTTTGAACAAAAATGGCTTAAGAAATGAGAAAGAATTTGTAAATCATAAAATATTGGATTGTATGGGGGATCTATATTTATCAGGATATAAAATGATAGGTAAAATTACCTGTTCACAAGGTGGGCATAAACTTACTAATGAGATGCTAAAAAAAGTATTTAGTAACAATGAAAATTTTTCTATATTTGAATTAAAAGAAAAAAATATACCTCATTCGTTTATCAATAAAACTGCGCTTAAATCAATCGCTTAAAACCATTTCGAATTTTAAGCATTATCTGTTAGAAATTAAAATAATGAATAATCTCATAAAATTATTGGTAGTGTCTATTTTTTTATACTCATGTTCATCAAATGAGGAGAAAGTATCAGTTATTGGAGATGGGGAATTAGAAGTACAAATGATTGAAGCTTACAAAGAAGGAATGAAAGAATTAGAGAAAGGCGATGTAATTTATGCAGCAAGAAAATTTAATGAGGCAGAACTTCTTTATCCACAATCTGTATGGGCGTCTAAATCTATATTAATGTCAGCATATGCATATTACTCTCAAAATTATTATGAAAGGTCTATATCTGAACTAGAAAGATTTATATCTAAATATCCTAATCATAAAAATTCCGATTATGCTTATTTTTTATTAGCCATGAATTATTATGAAAATATTGTAGATGAAAAAAAAGATTTAGAACCATTATTATTATCAAAAC
>MDTG01300543.1_pt1 | contig 11558 bp, 14 predicted proteins | sample 811421 | NCBI WGS metagenome assembly MDTG01 (sample SAMN05326645, study PRJNA326480) | marine metagenome | isolation source: seawater | place: Pacific Ocean: South East | collected 2011
CTCCTCCTTTTTTCTGGTCCAATAATACCACCCATAGGCACTCATCACAAAAAAATATCCGTTGATGAGCATGTCCCCAAGCAGTGACCATTTATGCAATAAATAGACAAATATTGCCGTAGAGATCATTCCTGTGGGATAGACCCAGATGTTGTTTTTTTTGGCATACCAAACGCTTATCAATCCAAATAAAACCCCCAGTACCTCCAATACAATATCGGCAATAGCATATCCGTCGTATTGTCGAAATAAAAAATCAAAAATTGGGGACATATCTGCTGCGGTCTCCTTTGATGATTTTCATGTTTAATACCACGGCTTCCTCCAGTTCAAAACTGGTTTTGATAGCTGCTTGCAATGCGGGCATTAAAGCGTCATACTCACCGTATACTTGGGTACTCATAGGGTTTTCCAAGACCTTAAACCCCAAGGTTCTCAACTGCACAATAAATTCTTTTATGGATGTTTTAAATTCATCGTTAAAGGGGAATAAGGTAAGTTCAACAGAAATTTTCATGAATTTTTATTTTTTATGAGTGGCCAACGTAGCGCAATAATTATTTTCAATTATAAAATTAAGGGAAAAATTGAGAGTTTTGTCAGTAAATATAACTTTCGCACTGCCTTTATTGTCCCCCCACTGGAATGGCGCCACACACAACTGTTGTGAAAAATTAATTCCTTTTTGTTTGAGGGCCTTATAGAGGGCTTCCTTTGCCGTCCATACCAGTGTCAGTTTTTTAATAGACAGCTCCCCAGCCAAGGCAAACCTTTCCGCGGTGTGTAAAAAACGAGGGGCAATCGTTTGAATATTGGTCCTGTAGGTCTCTATGTCTATCCCCAGACTGTCCTCCCCCAGTGCAATTGCTGCCACCGTTTTGGCATGTGAAATAGAAATGTGCTTTCCTGTTTCCAATTCGGGAATGCCTTCATTGTTATGGGATAGGTTTCTGGGCGGAATTCCTGCGCTGACCAATAATTTTCTCGTTGACAAAAAGCCCTTTTGGTGGTTCATACTTTTCCTCTTTTCAAAACGGTTTTGATCTTCCTCAGTTAGGCGAAGGTCTTTGCGAAGTTGGTCAACACCCTCTTCAATATGCCAAATCCATATTTCTGTTTCCTTGTCCGTTTTGATACTTTGGTGCAATGGCATTTGATATTGAATTTAAAGTGCTTACTTTTGCATAAAATTGCAATTAAAGATACAATTATGGGAACTAAAGTAGCCTCCACTTATTTGCCCTACAAAGTTAAGAATATGTCCTTGGCAGAGTATGGGAGAAGAGAAATTAAACTTGCGGAAGCAGAGATGCCTGGTTTGATGGCATTGAGAAAAGAATACGGTAAAAGTCAGCCCTTAAAAGGAGCTCGAATCGCCGGGTGCTTGCACATGACCATCCAAACGGCAGTACTGATCGAAACCCTTACGGCTTTGGGTGCTGAGGTAACCTGGAGTTCTTGTAATATTTTTTCAACACAAGACCATGCTGCTGCTGCCATTGCCGCTGCTGGAATTCCCGTATATGCCTGGAAAGGGATGAATGAGGAAGAATTTGACTGGTGTATTGAACAAACCTTATTTTTCGGAGAAGAGCGCGAGCCACTAAACATGATATTGGATGACGGAGGAGATCTCACAAATTTGGTATTGGATCACTATCCCGATCTGGTAGAAAACATCAACGGCTTGTCCGAAGAGACTACTACTGGAGTCCACCGTTTGTATGAAAGAATGAAAAATGGAACCTTACCTCTTCCCGCCATCAATGTAAATGATTCTGTGACTAAGTCAAAATTCGATAATAAATATGGTTGTACAGAAAGTGCGGTCGATGCCATTCGCCGTGCTACCGATGTTATGCTGGCAGGTAAAAGGGTTGTTGTTGCAGGATATGGCGATGTTGGAAAAGGAACTGCCGCTTCTTTTAGAGGCGCTAACGCCATTGTCACCGTCACAGAAATTGACCCCATTTGTGCCTTACAAGCAGCCATGGACGGTTATGAAGTAAAAAAACTATCCCATGTGATTGGCAATGCTGATATAGTGGTGACAGCCACTGGGAACAAAGATATACTGAGAAAGGAATATTTCTTGGCACTAAAAGACAAAGCCATAGTATGCAATATAGGTCATTTCGACAATGAGATAGACATGGCTTGGCTTAATGAAAACTATGGTCATACCAAAGCAGAGATAAAGCCACAGGTAGATCTTTATACCTTAGAACAAGGAAAAGAATTGATCGTATTGGCAGAAGGCCGATTGGTTAATTTGGGTTGTGCTACGGGACACCCCAGTTTTGTGATGAGTAATTCCTTCACCAACCAAACCCTTGCCCAAATCGAGTTGTGGAACCATCCCGATCAATACGAAAACCAGGTGTATATGTTGCCCAAACACTTGGACGAAAAAGTGGCGGCCTTGCATTTGGACCACCTGGGTGTCGAACTGGATTACTTGTCACCAGACCAAGCTGACTACATCGGAGTTTCTGTAAAAGGGCCTTTTAAACCTGAGTATTACCGATACTAATTATCGGATCTGTTGAACATAAAAAACCCCGCCAAATGGCGGGGTTTTTTGTAGGAAGGTAATTTATTTATGTCTCAAAAGGTTCAATGGAGACAAATGATTTGTTGTTTCTTTTCATGGTGAATTTAACCAATCCATCCACTTTAGCGTGAAGGGTGTGGTCTTTCCCAATATATACATTCTCCCCAGGGTTGTGGGCGGTGCCCCGTTGGCGTACAATGATATTTCCTGCACGTGCAGCTTGGCCACCAAAAATCTTAACGCCCAAGCGTTTCGATTCTGATTCTCTTCCGTTCTTGGAACTCCCTACTCCTTTTTTATGTGCCATCTTATTATTTTTTTAAGGTGATTTCTATTTACTTAACGCGGCCAATAGCTCCACTTTTTTCATACTGGTATAGCCGGTCATTCCTTTTTCTTTCGCAACTACTTTGAGCTGTGCAACAGTCATGGCGGTGAAATCAACGTCTTTAGCTTTTGCTCGCGCCTTCTTGGCTGGCGCTACTTTTTCAGCCTTGGGTGCTGCCGCAGCTTTTTTTGAAGCCGCTTTGTCAGGAGCTTTCTTTTCAGCAACTTTTACCATAGGCTTCGCACCTGTAGCGACAATTTTTTCAATCATCAATTCAGTGAGCAGTTGCCGGTGTCCATTTTTGACCCGATAGCCTTTACGCCGTTTTTTCTTGAAAACAATAACTTTGTCCCCCTTGAGGTGACCCACGACTTTTGCATCTACCGCTGCGCCGCTTATAGCCGGGGCGCCAACAGTCACTTTTTTTCCATCGTCTAACAAAAACACTTTGTCAAAGGAAACTTTGCTTCCTTCTTTGTCTTGCAAACGATGTACAAAGAGCTTCTGGTCTTTCGCAACTTTAAATTGCTGCCCTGCTATCTCTACAATTGCGTACATAGTTTATAATTTTGGACAGCAAAGATAATTATTTTGATATCAAAACCAAGCTAGGAAAACTTAATTTAAATAATCAAAATCATTGATTGTGGGTGCTTAGGGAAGGACATTAAGCTGTTTTAAATACCATTTAACGGTTTGTTCTATCCCTATTTCGAAGGTAGTCTGGGGAGTCCAACCCAACGCATTTTTGATTTTTGAGGCGTCTATCGCATAACGAAAATCGTGACCCAATCGGTCGGAAACATATTGAATAAGTTTTTTTGAATACCCCTCTGGCCGTCCTAAATAGCGGTCTGAAATCGCAATAAGCTGCGCTACAATGTCAATATTTTTTATCTCATTATTGCCCCCAATATTGTAGGTTGTCCCTAATGCTCCTTTGTGAAAAATCAAATCAATGGCCTCCACATGATCTGCGACATAGAGCCAGTCCCTAACGTTTTGGCCGTCACCATAGACCGGAAGGGGTTTTTCCTTAACGATGTTATGAATGAAAAGCGGAATGAGTTTTTCTGGGTACTGATCGGGACCATAATTATTAGAACAGTTTGACAAAACCACCGGCAAGCCATAGGTATGATAATAAGCCCTGACAAAATGATCTGAAGCCGCTTTAGAGGCGGAATAAGGAGATCGGGGGTCGTAGGGGGTGCGCTCGGTGAATTTGCCCTCTGCACCCAAACTGCCATAGACCTCGTCCGTAGATACGTGATAAAACATTTTGCATTTATAATCTCCTTCCCATGTCCGGCGGGCGGCCTCCAGTAGTGTAAGAGTTCCCATCACATTGGTCTGAGCAAAATTTAAAGGGTTTTTGATGGACTGATCTACATGCGATTCTGCAGCAAGGTGGATTACCCCGTCGAATTCATAAGTTGAAAAAAGGCTTTTGACCAAATGGGCATCTGTAATATCACCGTGGACAAAATGGTAGTGGGATCGCCCCCCGAGATCACTCAGCTTTGCCGTATCACCAGCATAGGTAAGGGCGTCAAGGTTCACGATCTGGGAGTCGGGGTATTTATTGACCATCAAACGGACGAGATAAGATCCTATAAAACCCGCGCCTCCTGTGATTAAAATTGATTTGTTTTTCATTTGATTTTTTTCAAACAAGCTTCCAATGCTGATTCCCACGATCTGAGGGTCAAGTTAAACTCCTTTTTTATTTTTTCACCACTGAGCACCGTATATTTTGGCCGCGCTGCTGCAGTAGAATAATCGGCTGTGGTCAAGGGGTTCACGCTACAGCTGCTGTGGTTTAATTTTTTGATTTCCATAGTAAGACCATACCAGGAGGTTTGCCCGCTATTGCTAAAATGATAGAGGTGTACCCCAGTGAATTCTGAGTTTTGGTCTAATGCCTTGAGGGTGGCTTCGGCCAAATCCAGTGCGTATGTTGGGCTTCCTGTTTGGTCTGAAACCATGTCAATTTCTTCCTTATTTTGCAATAAAGAAAAAATGGTTTTTACAAAGTTTTTTCCATAAGGACTGAACAGCCAAGAGGTGCGGATGATCCAACTGTCAATGGCTGCGTCTTGGATAATGGCCTCTGCTGCAGCTTTTGTTTTGCCATACACACTAATTGGATTTACAGGATGATCTTCCCGATATGGAGCATTGGCGGTTCCGTCAAAAACATAGTCAGTAGAAAAATGAATCAATTTAAAGTGATGTATTTTTGACAAATCGCACAGGAATAATACTGCATCAGTATTCACTTTTTTGGCCAAATCCTGCTCTTTTTCTGCAAGATCCACTGCCGTATATGCCGCACAGTTGATTACTATATTTATAGATGTTTCCATAAAATAGACCGATACTGCCGTCTGGTCAATGAGGTCGAATTCTGGAAGATCTTTAAAAAGGAATTTATATCCCGGAAAATGATGCGCCCAATATTGAAAGGATTGTCCCAATTGACCCGAAGCGCCGATAATGAGCACTTTAATCATACTGCGAAAGGTTGTAATCAAAAAGGCGCGCATCCACCAATACGGGGTTTACACGATCTTTTGTAGAGAGTGATTGTTGTACTGTGGGAATTTGCCAGTCGATATTTAACTGTGGGTCGTTGTAGGCAATACTCCCTTCGGAGGCTTTGTTGTAGTAATGATCTACTTTGTAGGACACCAAAGATGTCTCACTCAAGCAGGCATAGCCGTGGGCAAACCCTCGTGGAATAAAAAGTTGTTTTTGGTTTTTACTGCTTAGCTCCTCAGCGATGTACTGGCCGAAATATGGTGACCCTTTCCGAATGTCCACCACCACATCTAAAATTCTACCATGTTGGACATAAACCAATTTGGACTGGGCATGGGGTGGCATTTGATAGTGCAAACCTCGGATTGCGCCATATTGGGAATGGGCGCTATTGTCTTGGCAAAAATCGATTGAACGACCTGCTGCTTTTTCCAAAAGATCGCGTCTAAAGCTTTCCATAAACCAGCCCCTATCGTCCTCAAATTTTTCGGGCTGAATCATTAGTACCTCGGGGAGTGCTGTGGGTGTAATGGTCATCTAGGCTTTATTTTTGATAACGGTCCAACAGGTACTGGCCGTATTCAGTTTTGGACAACTCTTGGGCCGTTTCTAAAAGCTGGTCTTTGGTGATCCACCCCTTTTCGTAGGCAATTTCTTCTAAGCAGGCGACCTTAAGGCCTTGTCTTTTTTCCACCGTATGGATGAATTGTCCCGCCTCGATCAAAGACTCGTGGGTACCAGTATCTAACCAAGCGAGACCTCTACCCAAAAATTTGACCTGTAGTTTGCCTTGTTCCAAAAAGGCTTGATTTACCGCCGTTATTTCTAATTCCCCGCGTGCGCTGGGTTTTACGTTTTTCGCGATTTCCACGACCTCATTGGGGTAGAGATACAAACCAACTACTGCCTTGTCGCTTTTGGGGTGTTGGGGTTTTTCTTCTATGGATAGGGCTTTTCCAGCAGCATCGAAATCGACGACACCATAGCGCTGGGGGTCTTTTACGGTATAGCCAAAAACAGTGGCCATTTCAGATTGGTTTAACGCTTCTTCTATCAAAGTATAGAGACCCTCCCCATAAAAAATATTGTCGCCCAATACTAAGCAAACGCCTTCTGTTCCTATAAAGTCTTCCCCGATGATAAACGCCTCCGCCAGCCCGTTGGGGGCTTTTTGTTCGGCATATTCAATTTTTATTCCCAGCTTACCGCCGTCCTCCAGTAATCTTTGATAGTCGGGAAGGTCAGTGGGGGTGCTGATGAGTAATACCTCTTGGATCCCAGCTGACATTAAAATAGAAAGGGGGTAATAGACCATGGGTTTGTCATAAACCGGAAGGAGTTGTTTGGACACGGCTTTTGTGACAGGGTGTAATCGTGTACCCGCACCGCCAGCAAGGAGGATGCCTTTCATGGTTTTTTTTGTAAAGATAAATAGAATCAGTCAAACCTAAGTTTTGAGAATATCGTCGTAAAACTTAAAGGTTTTATTGACTACTTTTTCAAGGGTAAACTCTTTTTCAAAAAGTGCTCTTGATTTCTTTCCCATTACAATTCGTAATTTTTCATCTTCAATAAGAATTTGAAGTTTTTGAGACAAAGCTCGAACATCTCCTGGTGCTACTTTAAAACCATTGAGTCCTTCCACAACAGTATCATTGCAGCCTGGAGCGTCAGTTGTAACTACAGGTCTGCCTATTGCCAGAGCCTCAATGGTTGATTTAGGAAGTCCTTCTCTGTATGAAGGAAGACAATAGATGTCAGAATCAATTAAACTCTTTTTTATATTATTACTATAGCCATGCCAAAGAATTAGATCAGGTACTAAATGTTTTTTTAGCTTGTGCTCCCTAATGTGTGCAGGATTTTCTCTGTCGATTTTTCCAAATAAATTAAGAGTGATTTTTGATTTTAATTTATCAGGTAATAATTCAATCGCTTCAATTAAATCAATTACTCCTTTGTCTTTTAAAATTCGACCTGTAAATATAATATTGATTTTTTTATTTGTCTTTGGGGGTATATAATGAAACTCATCTTTATTAACCCCAGAACCTTTAACAATATAATAACCCTTTTTTATCCCCAGCTTTTTAAATTCTTTTAGATCATCAAGGTTCTGAAAAATAAAGTGAGGGTTTTCAAATATAATTAAAGCTCTTAAAATAAATTTTAATCCATATAATGCTATTGAAACTCTATTGGAGGTAAATAAGTAGCCCATCCCAGAGACTGCGTTTACTTTCTTTATCTTTTTATTAAATAGCAGTGCAAGATTTGATAATAGTATAGATTTTAAAGTAACGCTGTGAACAACGTCAGGTGAAATATCCTTTATTATTCTTTTCAGCTCCATTAAAGACTTGAAATTCTTTATTGTAGAAGTCGATGATCTTTCGATAGAAAATGTTTTAAAATCGATTCCTTTATATCTTTTTGAAGGAAGTTTATTGGAAATAATAAAAACAGAATAACCTAGCTCAACAGCATTTTTTGCTAAAGGCAAACGATGAGAAATGAAAAAGTCTAAATCATTAACAACATATGCTATTCTCATATGCTTTCAAAAAATTTAATGTATTTAGAAACTGTTTTATAAAAAATAAATCTTTTTCTAAAATCCTTTGCGATTTTATTTCTATAAGCAAAATCTTGTGTGTCAAAATCATTTAAAAGCTCTGAAAAATGATTTTCTGAAGTTGCAATTTTAGAATTTGGATACTCCTTTAAAATTATTGACGTATCTCCAGCATTAGTGGCAATTATAGGAAGTCCAAAACTACATGCCTCTACTAAAACATTTGGAAACCCCTCGGTTAGAGATGTAAACAAAAAGCATTTTGCCTTGGCATATAGCGTTGATAAATCATCGACGTTTCCTAAAAGTTCGATATTGTTAATTAAAGAATTATCAATTTGATTAATACTCCATCCGCCTCCGGCAATCTTAAGTTTTGCATCTGGATTAATTTTTACATATTTTTTAAAAACTCTTAAAAGCAGATCGGGCCCTTTATAAGGATTGTGTCTTCCTACATAAAGGAAATAGTTTTCATTTTCAAGGCCCTTTAAATCTAGCTCTTTTATTAGACCATTTAAAATTACAATTGATTTTGTTTTATAAAAGAAAAATCTTTGGTGATATTCTTTTGAGGCATAAGCACAATATATAATACTGTATTTTCTAATTGTTGAAAGTAATCCTAAAAATAATAGCCCCGCTTTTTGTTTTATTTGAAAGGGTAAAAAAGAGGAGTGTCTAATATTCCATATGATTTTAGCCTCTATTTTATTAAATACTCTTAGCTTTTCAAGAAAGATAATGGATGGGTACATCCAACAGATTATTATTGGATTTTGAAAATTTTTCAAACTTCCAATTAATTCTTTTTTGTCAAAAATAAATTTTACTGAAGAATCAAATTTTGGAAAAAGGATGTCTTTATCAGGATTTGAAAAAGTGTAAATTATTTGATGGTAGTCTTTGCTTAGATATATAGAGAGAGAGAGCAAAAAATTTTCAGCGCCAGCTGAATTAAGATTTGGGATAATATGATAGATGGTTGTCACAACCTTAGATAAGGTTTTTCTGGAAACATGCCTTTGACATCAAAGACTACAGAATTTTTATTTATAAAACTTTCCGGGTCTATGCTTAAAAATTCATTGTGAGAAACAGCTATTATAAGGACATCATAATTCCTGTCTTTTGGAATCAATTCTGTAGCTGAGCTCTCATATAAGTCAGTTAGCTCATTAAAATCGGCGACAGGATCATGTACTTCGATTTTAAAATTATAGTCTGAAAGTTCGCTAAAAATATCATAGACTTTAGAATTTCTAAGGTCGGGGCAATTTTCTTTAAAAGTCGCTCCGAGGATAAGGGCTGTTTTTGTTTGTAACAGGTTGTTATTTGATAAAAGCTTTTTAATTATCCTTGAAACTAAATGAATCGGCATGTTATCATTCATTTTTCTGCCAGAGAGTATAATTTCGGGATTGTATCCTAATTCTTGGGATTTGTGGGCTAAGTAGTAAGGATCTACTCCAATACAATGCCCTCCTACTAGCCCTGGGAAAAAATTTAGAAAATTCCATTTAGTTCCTGCTGCTTTTAAAACTTGATTGGTATCAATTCCCATTTTTTCGAAAATGACAGATAATTCATTCACAAAAGCAATATTAATATCTCTTTGAGTATTTTCAATGACCTTAGCCGCTTCAGCAACTTTAATTGATTCTGCCTCATATACACCGGCAGTAATCACAGATCCATAAAGCTCAGATATTTTTTCCAAAGCCTTAGGAGAAGAAGCTGATACTACTTTTTTTATTTTTGTAACCGTATGCTCTTTATCTCCAGGGTTTATTCTCTCAGGACTATAACCAACAAAAAAATCATCATTATATTTTAATCTAGAGTCTTTCTCTAGAATTGGCACACAAATATCCTCTGTTACTCCAGGGTAAACAGTTGATTCAAAAACGACTATAGAATCTTTCTTTAAATACTTAGCAACTGTTTTTGAAGCGTTAATTACTGGATTAAGATTAGGGGTTTTATCCTTACTAATAGGTGTTGGGACAGTTACAATAAAGAAATTAGCGTTTTCAAGATGACTTTCAGAGTTTGTATATTTAATTGTCTTTCCCAGGGATTCTATTACTTGATTCTCTGAAAGTTCTTTTGTACTATCTAATCCTGAATTAAGTTCTGAAATTCTCCTTTTATTAATATCAAATCCAATTACATGAATTTTTTTTGCTACAGCAACAGCTAATGGTAGGCCAACATAACCTAATCCTATGATTGCTACTTTATTTTTATTTACCATGCTCTTTCAAAACTTTTTTTATCAAAAGATTTATTTTGATCAATAAAAGTTGTTTTAGTATTGTTCGTTTTATGAAAATATGTTTGTGAGTTGAATAATTTACTTAGAAAAGCAATTGGAGTAAGTATTAAGAAAAAAATTAATGATAATAGAACATTTGGTATTATTTGACTTAATATAAAAGATAATTTAAACCAGATCTTTTCAACAATACGGGAAATTTTGGTTGAAAAGACGCCTAATCCAGACAGAAATATAGAGATGTATAAAATTATCTTGTTTTCGAGAAAAAGATTGAAAAACAATAAGCCAAAGACGATTGTCAAAATTGTTAAAGAAGGGTTTGATTTTATTTTCATCAAAATAAAGTATAAATAAATGGTGATAAAGCACTACTACTAGCAAAAACGATTAAAAAACCAATTAATAATAAAACCACTACAACTGGAATTAACCAAAACTTTTTTTTAGACCATAAAAATTGAAAAAGTTCTTTCATAATTTAAAAATCAAAATAAATAAACTGTTGTGAAACATTTTTAAAATTTATAAAAATTAATATTACGCAAAAAACCACAAAAATTCTAAAAAATATTTTTGGAAAATTATAAAATAGACTTCTTTCATTATGTCTTTGAGACCATTCAACTAATATTAAAATAAATAGATATAAGAGTGATTTTGGTGATAAAAAGTTTGTAAGATTCATTGAGGTTAACATTAATTTTAGATAATTAAATGAATCACCAATAGTTTCGCTTCTAAAGAAAACCCATCCTATCGTCACTAATAAAAATGTTGTAATAGCCTGACTAAATTCTTTTGGACTAGGCAATAAGGTATTTTCACCTATTATCGATGTAGTAAATTTTCTATTTGTCTTTAATAAAAATGATGGGAGAAATAAAATTGAATGAAACAGTCCCCAAAATATAAATGTCCAATTAGCTCCATGCCAAAATCCACTTACAATAAAAATAATGAAGATATTTCTAATTGATTTCCATTTCCCTTCCTGTGAACCTCCTAAGGGTATATATACATAATCTCTAAACCATGAAGACAACGATATGTGCCATCTTCTCCAAAACTCACCAATATTCCTTGAGAAATAGGGAAACTTGAAGTTAGTCATTAACTCAATTCCAAAAAGCTTAGCCGTTCCAATAGCAATATCCGAATACCCGCTAAAATCACAGTAGATTTGAAAGGCAAAGTACATTGCTCCTAACCAAAGAGTCCCTCCTCCATGATCTTGATAATTACCAAATATATCATCTACCATTGGAGCGAGCGAATC
>MDTG01072529.1_pt1 | contig 11557 bp, 14 predicted proteins | sample 811421 | NCBI WGS metagenome assembly MDTG01 (sample SAMN05326645, study PRJNA326480) | marine metagenome | isolation source: seawater | place: Pacific Ocean: South East | collected 2011
ATTTTCTTTATCAAAATATTTTTTTTCAAAATCAAATAATAGTAAAATATGGTCTAAAAATTTTTTAAATTTCTTAACTCTACCCTCTCGCCATACCCATACTTGAGGAGCTACATAATGAACAGTTTTGATCTTATTATTTATTTTTTTTACCTTTTCAGCAACTCTTAAGGTAAAATCAGGACTATCTACACTAAACAAAATATCTGGGTTAAACTTTATTATCTCTTCTACGGTTTTGTTAATCTTGCTCTTAATTTTGAAAATATTTAACAAAACGCTTGTAAAACCAATATAAGTTATTTCCTTAAGATCAAAAATCGATTTAATTCCTAATGAATTTAAATGTATTCCACCAACACAAGAATATTCAACATCAGGATTTTTTTTTTGAAGTTTGGATATGACTTTAGAAACAAGTTTATCTCCAGAAGGTTCACCAGTTAGAATAAAAATTTTTTTCATACTACAGAAATGAACATCTTATTTTTATTAGCAAATTTTATACATTTGCTTTTATCTAAAAAAACATGTTGTTTATTTTTAACAACAATGCCTCTTAATCCTGCAATTTTGCTTTGTTTAAAAGTATTAAATCCAATAGTAGGTAAATCAACACGTAGATCTTGCCTCTTTTTTGGAAATTTAACTAATACACCATGATTTCTAAATTTTTTACTTCTACATTTTTCTATCATTTTTTTGGTCCCGCTCTTACTTTCTATTGAAACGACTTTATTATTTCTAACCACAACACCTTGACTAAAATTATAGCCATTCAAGTTGTTTAAGGTTTTAACTGCTAATTCTATGTCCAGTTTATCCTGATTATTAGGTTTTATTTTTGAACGATAATTTTTTTTAAGAATTAATTCGGGATTAAACATTAGCGAATTTTCAGTTTTAATTTTATTTTGAGCTAATATCTTAATTATTTCTTTTAAAATTGCTGCATCACCAAGTTTAGATGCTTTTATTATCCTTGGTATATAATAAATACCTTTAAAATCTAATTTTAATCTAGAAAAATTTGGTTTATTTACTTTACCTGCAAATAAGACTTTTTTGCAGTTATTATCCTTAAGAATATTAATAATTTTTCCAAATTGACCTATAGAAACTGAAAAAGATTTTTTATCTTTTCTAAACTTTTTTGATTTTGATAAATCAATTATTAGATATTTAATATTTCTTTTTTTAATAGTTTTAAGAATTATCTTTGGAAAAGAAGTATCACCAAAAATTAATCCAATCATTATTTTTCATAAAAATTAAAATTTATTACTACTCTTATATTTTCATCCGTACAATCAACACCACAATGTTTTTGATGACCATCAAAAATTACTATTCTATTAGCTTTACTTAATACTTTTTTTCCATTTTGAAATAACGTTGAACCATTATTATCATTGCAATAGAAAACTGCAGTTTTTATATTTTCTAAATTTGTATCAACATGCATAAGAGATTTCTTATTAAATTCTTTTTTTGTAGTTAAATTTGCTTTTACTCTATATGTAGACTTTGGATCAATCTTTTTTAATATTGGTAAAATAATCTTATAATAAGGAGAAACAATTTTTCCACCATCGTCAACAAATAAGTGTGTAAATTGAAAATCTCCATCTTGTAATTTTGATTTACCATTAACAAAATTCCATGGAAACTGTGTTTCTAATATAACACTAAGTATCTTATTAAAAATATTTTGATCTAAAAAATTATCTATCGTTTTCATTTTTTTGAATAGGGGCTACAAATAGGTCTCTTTTTATTTTCTTTTAAAAATTTAACAACATCTTTTACAAGTTCAGACTCTTTTAATTCAGAACTTAAATTTTCTAAATTTTCAAAGATATTATGATCCTTAAAAATATGTTTATATGCGTCACTCAATTCCTTTATTATCTTATTAGAAATTTTTTTTCTTCTCAAACCGATTAAATTAAGTCCTTGCAAAACACCTCTATTTCCATGAACAATACCATAAGGTATTACGTCTTTCAAAACTCCACACATGCCACCTATCATCGCTGATTTGCCAATCCTTGTAAATTGTTGAACTGCAGAATTTCCACCAATAATAACATCATCTGCAACCTCTGCGTGACCTCCTAAAGGTACGTTGTTAGCTAGAATTACATTGTTACCTACTATACAATCATGAGCAATATGTGATGAAACCATAAACAAACAATTGCTGCCTATTTTTGTGATACCACCTCCGCCTATTGTTCCAGGATTAATTGTTACATACTCTCTAATAAGGTTGTTATCGCCTATCTCTAGCTTTGTTTCCTCGCCTTTAAATTTCAAATCCTGTGGATCATTACCAATTGATGAAAATGGATAAATCTTATTATTTTTTCCAATTTTTGTATTTCCAGTAATTGATACATGATTTTGAATAATTGTTTTTTCATTAATTTCAACATTTGGACCAATTACAACATAAGCACCAATTTTTACATTTGTTGAAATATTTGCTTTCGGATCTATAATTGCTGTTTTATCAATCATTTATTTTCTCTTAAAAATTCTCTAATATTTTTTGCGGGATAGCCCATAACTTTACAATTATCAGGAATATCTTTTATAACACCGCTACCTCCAGCAATTTCAACATTATTTCCAATTCTTAAATGACCTGATATCCCTGCCTGTCCTCCAATTTTAACATTGTTTCCAATTATAGTACTTCCAGCTATACCGACCTGTCCTGCAATTATTGAATTATTACCAATTTTTACATTGTGAGCTATATGAATTTGATTATCAAGATAAGTATTTTTTCCAATTATTGTATCAGACATAGATCCACGATCAATAGTAGCACCACATCCAATTTCAGAGTTATCATAAATAATTACTTTTCCAATATGTGGATATCTAATATTAGAAATATTATTTGGGAAAAAACCAAATCCTTTCTTTCCAATTACACAATTATCTAAAATATTAACATTGTTATGAATTAATGAATTTCTTATTAAAGAATTTGATCCTATATAACAATTGTCACCAATATGAACATTTTTTTCAATTATAGAATTATTACCTATATGACAATTCTTACCTATTTTGACATTTTTTCCAATTAAAACATTTTTTCCATAAATTACAGTATCATTAAAAATTGTTTCACAAATGTTTTTCGTAGTAATATCAAAATTGTCGGTTATGGATTCAGGATAAAATTTTCCTGTTATTTTTGCAGTAGTAATCAAAACATTTTCAACAACTATTGACTTACAACTAGGCGGCAAATGTTGTTTGAGTGAATTTGTAGTTATACAAAATGATGCTTTTGTATTATAAGCTAGTTCTTTATATTTTTTTGAATGAAAAAAAGTAATACAGTCTTTATCAGCTGAAATTAAATCTCTAATATCTTTAATAGGTTCTTTGTAATTAAAATCTTTATTGTCAAAATCAATTAATTCTAAAATTTTATTTAATCCAAATGGTCCATTGTTAATAAAAAAAGGATTTGTCATAAAAGCTTTCTACCAAAGCCTTATTTATATTGTTATCAATATTTATTGCTAATTATTTCTTATCAACAATCGTTGCCGACCAAATGGCATCAGCCATTTTTTTTTCATTTACAAATGCTTCACCTTGATATTTCCACACTCTACCGTGTGATCTTATAGCTTTTATTTTTAATAAAAGTTTACAATCAGGAATTACTGGATTTCTGAATCTAGCCTTCTCGACCCCCATTAAAAAAACAAGTTTATCGGCATATGTAGATTTATCTAATCCATGCGCAGTAAGTGCCGCTGCTGATTGACCAAATGCTTCAACAATTAGAACACCAGGCATAACAGGTTTATCTGGAAAATGACCTTGAACAAAAAAACTGTCTTTTTTTACATTTACTAGGCCTGTTGCAGACTCTAATTTTTTAATATCATAAAGCTCATCAACTAAAAGCATAGGTTTTCTATGAGGAATTAAATTTTCAATTTGATTTTTATCTAAAGTTGTCATCTATTTATATTTTTCATTAGTTAAATCCAAAATAACTTTCGAAATATCATATTTGTCCTTTGCAAAATATACAATTTCCTTGTTCAAAATTATATCAATTAAATTATCTTTCATATAATTTTCTAATATTGGGTTAATCAATTTAACTAATTTATTCATTTCTTCATTTCTTTTTTTATTTAAATCACTTGAAAGTTTTTTTTGTAATAAATCATATTCCTTTACTTTTTTATTATGAACAGAAATTTTTTTTTTTACATCTTCTGCTTTAGCAATATTTTTAATTTTATTTATTTCCTCAATTTCTTTTTTTAACTCATTTTGGTATGATTTTAAGTTTTCAATATTGCCTTTATTAATATCATTTATTTCTTTAAGAACTTTTTTTCCAATATTAGAATTGTTAATTACATAATTAAAATCTAAATAAACAATATTATCTTGAGAGAACGCACTATTGGTTAATATAAAAAAAGTAAAAAGTAAAAAAATAATTTTTTTTTTAAACATTAGAATGTTGTTCCTAAATCAAATCTAAAAGATTCTGTTTCATCTGTTGATGCTTTAGATAATGTTTGTGAAAAAGAAAAAGATAATGGTCCAACAGGTGTAAACCAGTCGACACCCACTCCCACGGAACTTCTAATTTTATTAGAATCATCTATAGAAGAATCGTAATCAACGCCCCAAACATTTGCAGCATCTATAAATACTATGAAATCAGTATTTTGTGCATTTTCAAGAAAATTAGGTAATGTGCTAGAAAAGTTAAAAGCTGTCATATAATTACCTCCAATAAAATCAGCTCCATCTTTGGGACCAATTTTACCATATTCGAATCCCCTTAATCTACTTGATGGTACATTGAGTCTTTCTGATAATTTAATATCGTCATTACTTAAAGAGTTAGCTGCACCCAGGTATAATGATAAAGTTGTAATATTTTCCTCATACAATTCTGTATAATATTTATAATCATATGTATTCTTTAATGTGTTTGTATCACTTATAATTGGAGTATTCAGATAATAAACGCTTCTATAGCCATCTGTAGTTTGAAATTTTTGATTTCTCTTATCATAATCAAACTTAAAATTTACAAATGAGTCCCAATAATCACCTTTTTGTTTTTGCATATTTGTTGATGCGTTAGAGGCAGTCTCAATTTCCTCATAAAAATTCGATGATCCTACACCAAGTTTAAAATCATCAAGATATTCAAAAGTAGTACCCAATGAAAATCCAGTTCTGTTTGTTTTATACCCATAATCGTCAAGTTTATCGGTTTCAAGAGCTTCGAACGAAGTATAAATTGATTTATCACTATTTAAAAAATTAGGATTTGTAACTGAAAACATTCCTTTAATAGTCTCTGTACTTAAAGTTATATTGCTATCAAGTCCTATTCCTCTTCCAAGAAAGTTATTCTCAGTAACACCAAAACCTATTGATTTACCAGAGGTACCAACTCCAGCAGAAGCAACGATTTCTCCTGTTGCTTTCTCTTCTACAGTAATATCAATAATCTTTTGATTAAAACCAGTTCCATCTTTTACTACGCTATTTACGTTTTTAAAAAAATTAAGATTTTTCATATTATTAATAGTTTTATTTTTTAATATCTCGTTGTATGGATCACCTTCATCTAACTCAAACTGGTTACGAATAACGCTTTCTTGAGTAACATTGTTTCCTAAAATATTAATTCTTTCCACAAAAAACTTTTCTGTTTCAATAATATCAAATGTTAAATTAAGTATATTTTTATCTATATTTTCGATTACTTGAATATCTACACTTTAATATTGCTCATCAAGAGCTAATAAGTCAATTTCTTCTAAAATTTTATTAATTGAATTTATTGAGTATGGTTCATTTTTCAACTTTGATAATAATTTTTCCAATTTGCTAAAATTATTTTTGTCATAATCAATTGGTAAATTTAATTTTAAATCACCAAATAAAAATTTAGAACCAGCATCTATATTGTATATTAATTCAAATTCATTATCTTCAATGAGTTTAGCAAAAGATGAATTTACTTTTACACTATAATAACCTTTATTAAGAAAAAAATTTTTTAATAATCGGTTATCAAAATCTATCATTCCTTCATTCAAATATTTCTTTCCTGAAATAAATTTCCAAAATTTATATTCTTCACTTAATATTATACTTCTAAGTTTTCTGTCTTTAAAAATTTTATTTCCTATGAATGAGATCTTTTTAATTTTTGCTTTTTCACCAAGATCAATATCATATTGAATATTAACTTTATTATCTTCTAGCTCATCAACATAAACTTCTACACTAGAAAAATAGTATCCTAGATCCTTCAAGGTTGAAATAATCATTTTTTTATCATTATTAAGATCAATTAAATTATAAGAAGAGCGATCTCTTAATTTTAGATTTTTTCTAATTGGGTCTTTAATTTTTTTTGCTTTAACTCCCTCAAAAAAAATATTTTCAATAATTGGGTTTTCAACTAATAGAATTGTTAAAATATTATTATCAAAATTAATTTTTACATCACTAAAAAAACCTGTTCCGTATAATTGTTTTAAAATATCATTTATTTTATCTGTATTAATTTTGTCATTAATTGAGACTGTAGAAAACATTTTAATTGTTTCATTGGGAATTCTTTCATTTCCTTTAATTTCAATTTGCTTAATAATTTCAGAATAACTATTGAGCGGTACAGCTAATATACTCAAGCAGATTACAAATAAAATTTTATAGAATTGTTTTTTCATTGGGACAAATTTATATACTTTATAAATTGATTTTTAAACGAACATATTTGTTCAAATTAAGTATATTTTCAATTTTTTTTGGCTTAATTCTTTTATATTTTTCAAATTCTTTATTATTAATAAATTTCCACAATTTTTTATTTATATCACTATATTTGATTTTCCCTCTCAAATATTCTTCAACTATACTATCATTTGCAGCTACTAAAACAGTTTCATATAAAGAATTTTTATTTGGTAACTTTTTTAAAATTTTAACTAAAGGAAATTTTGTTTGATCAATTTCTTTTAGATTTAAATTATTTAATACGTTTAAATTAATTTCATTTGAATTAAAAAAATTATTTGAATTTTCAAGTAATGTATTTTGAATTGGGATTTCCATTGTTGTATCATGTAATATAGTTTTGATTAATCCATTATTAAATTTAATAATTGCATGCAAATATGACTTTGGATGAGTGAGAATATTTAGTTTTTTATATGGAATGTTAAATATATTTCTTGCCTCAATAATTTCAAAAACTTTATTCATCATAGTTGATGAGTCAATCGTAATTTTCTTTCCCATTTTCCAACTAGGGTGATTCAATGCTTGAGAAATTTTTATTTTTTTTAGTTTGTTTAAAGGCGTATTTAAAAAAGGACCTCCAGAAGCAGTGATATAGATTTGATCAACTTGATTAATTTTTGTATCTTTAAGAGCAAACCAAATTGAAAAATGCTCAGAATCTATAGGTAAAAATTTAGTTTTATACTTTTTTAATTCTTTATCAATTAAAGACCATCCACACACAATTGACTCCTTATTGGCTATGGCTATTTTTTTGGAGTGTTTTATAAGTTTAATAGTTGGCTTCAGTCCTTCGATACCAATTATAGAGCTCATAGTATAATCAGCTCTATACTTTAAAAATTTATTTAAATGGTTAAAATCATTATAAATATTAATATTTTTATTTAATCTATTTTTTTTTGCGTTTTCATAAGATTTTTTATCAGTGATAATAATATTTTTTACTTTAAAAAATTTAGCTTGTTTTAATAAATCTTTATAATTTGTTTTAGCAGTTAATAATTTAATTGAAAAAATACTTTTGTTTTTCTTAATTATTTTAAGTAAAGACTTTCCAATTGATCCTGTTGAACCTAAAATTATAATATTTTTTTTCATTTATTAAAATTCAAAATAATATTTTAGATAACCGCTATAATTCATTACAAAATACAATACAGGAAAAGCAAAAATCATTCCATCTATTCTGTCAAGGATTCCTCCATGGCCTGGAATTAAATTTCCAGTATCCTTTATATTAGATAGTCTTTTAAAGTATGAAATTATGATATCTCCTATTTGACTTATTGTGGAAATAAAAATACAAATTAATAAATAGTTAATAGTAAATTGATCATATAAAAATTTTATACTAAAAAAATATATACCTAATATTGATAATAAGTATCCTCCAACAACACCAGAGTAAGTTTTATTAGGACTTATTTTAGTTAACTTTGGGCCATTAAATATTTTACCAAAGATATAACCACCTATATCAGTAAAAATACATGCTATTAAAACAAACAATATTATTTCATATGTATTTTCGTAAATTCTTATCCAGTAAATTGAAAAAAATGAAAATATTAAAAAAATAAATCCAAAATAATAATACGATTTTTTTTTTGACATTGAATGCCATTCATATGAAGCGATCAAAAATGATATTACAATAAAAAAAGTGAAGAAATATGATCCTTTTATTATAAAAAAAAGAGCCAATGGAATTAGGATAAGTGAACTTGCAGCCCTTTTCAAAAGTTCATTATACATTAAATCTTACCAAAATTTCTTTTTATATTTCTAAATTTTTTAATTATCTTATTATAATCTTTTTCGTTAAAATCTGGCCATAGTTTTTTTTCAAAAAAAATTTCTGAATAAGCTAGTTGCCACAATAGAAAATTACTAAGTCTTTTAGTATTTCCAGTTCTAATTAATATATCAGGGTCAGGTATATTATTAGTTTGTAAATATTTTGATAAATTTTTTTCATTTATAGATTTATTATTTTTAATAATATTTCTAAATGCACTAATTAATTCAAATTTTGAGCCATAATTAAGTGCTAAATTTATTTGCAATTTTGAATTTTTAAATGTCTTGGTCTCAGCCATATTTAAGAGTTTGTTCAATTTTATTGTAAATTTTCTTTCACCTATTATCTTAAGTTTTATGTTTTGTTTATGAAGATCATCAATCCTATTTGTTAAAAAATTTTCTAATAAATTAAATAAATAATCTATTTCTTTTTTTGGTCTTTTCCAATTTTCTGTAGAAAATGCATATAAAGTAAGATAGCTAATTTTATGTTTGATCGATTCTTTAATAATTTTTTCTACGACTTTTAATCCAGCTTTGTGACCAGAATTTCTTGAATTTTTATATTTTAAACCCCATCTCCCATTACCATCCATGATAATGGCTACATGATTCAGTGGGTTCATATTTTCATTATTTCTTTTTCTTTTGAAGAAACTTTATCATCAACTATTTTGATATGTTCATCTGTAACTGTTTGTACGTTTTTTTCACATAATTTCTCTTCATCTTCACCGATTTCTTTTGACTTTAAAAGTTTCTTTAATTCTTCATTTGCCTCTCTTCTAATATTTCTAATTGAGACTTTGCATTTTTCACCAATTGATTTAATAAGTTTTTTTAATTCTATTCGTCTTTCTTCATTCAATTCTGGTATCGGAAGTCTAATTAGTTGACCATCTATTTGTGGATTCAGACCTAAATCTGATTTTTGTATCGCCGCATCAACTAAAGTCACATTATTTACATCCCAAACTTGAATATTTATCATTCTTGCTTCTGGAGTTGTTATACTGGCAACTTGATTAATTGGCATTTGCTGTCCATATACATCTACTTTAACTAAGTCTAGCATAGCAGCATTTGCTCTACCTGTCCTTAATGAAGTCAGTTCTTTTGAGAAAACCTCAATGGCTTTATCCATCTTAAGGCTGTATGATTTTTCATCAAACATTTAATCTCCAATCTTTAACCTATAAAACTCTTTAATTTTTAATTCAGCAACTGAAAGCTCTTTTATAACATCTTGAACTTTTTTTTTTGGTTCCATCACCCAAGCTTGTGTTAAAAGACTATTCTCTTCTTTGAATTTATTCATTTTACCTATGCTTATTTTTTTTGCAATATCCTCAGGTTTACCAGAATTTTTTAATTCTTCTGTTATAAGTTCAAATTCTTTATCTATTATTGATTGATCTATCAGACTAGATTCCAATGCTATAGGGTTAGATGCTGCTATATGCATAGACAATTGTTTACCAAATGATTTAATTTCATTAGAATTATCATTAGCCTCTAGAGAAACAATAACAGCTAATTTTGCAATATTGTCTTTTATAACAGTGTGAAGGTAATGATTATTATAAGCACCTGTATTTTCTACAGTCTTAGCTTTGCCTATAGTAATTTTCTCACCTATTTTTGCTATTAAAGCTACAATATTGTTTTCTACCGTCTCGCCATTTTTCATTTTTGTTTTTTTTAATTCATCAATATTTGAATTAATTTCATTATTTAATTCACTAAGTTCTTTTACAAAACTTGTAAAATCTTCATTTTTTGCAACAAAATCAGTTTCGCAGTTTACTTCTATCATTGAGGTTTTAGTTTCGTTTCCACTGACTGATATAACGCCTTCTTTTGCATCTCTAGACATTTTTTTTGATGCTTTTGAAATACCTTTGACTCTTAATATCTCAATAGCTTTTTCTAAATCACCATCAGATTCTTTGATTGCAAGATTACAATCTTTAAAACCAGCTCCTGTTGCTTCTCTTAGTTTTTTTACTTGTTCAATATTACTCATGTTAATTCAAAGTTTCCTTGTTCATATCATTCGAAAATTTTTGATCTAATTTTTCTCTATCAAGCTTTTGAACCGTTTTATTTTGAGTTTTATCATCTTCATTTTTTATATTTTCTTTTTTAGTTTCAGCTACAGGTATAGAGTTTTTTGCGTTACTTATAGTCTCTTTAATTAAATTACAGTAAAGATCTATTGCTCTTCTTGCATCATCATTACCAGGTATTGGAAAATCAATATTATCTGGATTTGAATTACTATCTAAAATTGCAATAATTGGAATCCCAAGTTTTGAGGACTCTGCAATTGCTAAGGATTCATAGTTAGTATCAATAATGAAAACTAAATCAGGAATTTTTTTCATTTCAGCTATGCCACCTAATGATCTTTGAAGTTTGTCTTTCTTTACGCTCATTTTTAAAAGTTCTTTTTTTGTAAAACCTCTATTTTCTGAAACTAAATCCATTTCTAATTTTTTTAGTTTTTTAATTGAATTTGAAATTGTCCCCCAATTAGTTAGCATTCCTCCTAACCATCTATAATTAACATAGTATTGGTCTGTATCTTTTGCTAATTCAGCTATAGCTTCAGAGGCCTGTTTTTTAGTAGAAACAAATAAAATTTTTCCATTATTTGTAATTATATTATAAACTTGCTCTAAAGCGACCTTTGTAAGTTCTAGTGTCTGAGTTAAATCTATTATGTGAATTGAGTCTCTTTTTCCAAAAATGTATTTTTTCATTTTAGGATTCCATCTTAAAGTTTTATGCCCAAGATGAACTCCAGCTTCTAATAATTGTTGTATTGTAACAGTAGGTATTTTCATATTTATTCCCGGTTAAGCCACCACAGTAATTTCCAATTAAGGACCGGAGGTATAAAACCAACAACTGTGTG
>MDTG01100412.1_pt1 | contig 11557 bp, 8 predicted proteins | sample 811421 | NCBI WGS metagenome assembly MDTG01 (sample SAMN05326645, study PRJNA326480) | marine metagenome | isolation source: seawater | place: Pacific Ocean: South East | collected 2011
CTACAGGTCAAACAGGAAGAACAGGTTGCACAGGACCAACAGGTAGAACAGGATCAACAGGATCAACAGGTCAAACAGGAAGAACAGGTTGTACAGGACCAACAGGTAGAACAGGATCTACAGGAACAACAGGACCAATTGGTCCTCCTGGAGAAATTGTCGCAACAAAAATGTCGACAGCCGGATCGTTAGCATCGGGGGCAACTGGTTTATTCGGTATAATCGAAAATGCAAATAACGTATTCATTACAGCTAACGCATACATTACAATTAGTGACTCGTCTATATCTACCGCTTATTTCCAAGTATTGGATATTGATCCATATTATAACGAAATTGTTATATTGAATACAGGTATAGCAACATCATACTGGGGACCTAATGCAGCAATAGCTTTGGTAGGACCAATTGGACCACAAGGATTAACTGGGACAACAGGTTCAACTGGAGCAGTCGGTACTGGTCCAACTGGAAGTACTGGTCAAACAGGAAGTACTGGTCAAACAGGATCAACAGGTTGTACTGGAGCAGTCGGTACTGGTCCAACTGGAAGTACTGGTCAAACAGGATCAACAGGTTGTACTGGAGCAGTCGGTACTGGTCCATCAGGATGTACAGGTGCTACAGGTAGAACAGGATCTACAGGATCAACCGGTCAAACAGGTTCAACAGGTCAAACTGGAGCAACAGGATCCACGGGTCCAACAGGAAGAACAGGTTCAACAGGACAAACAGGTTCAACCGGTCAAACAGGTCAAACAGGAAGAACAGGATCCACGGGTCCTACAGGAAGAACAGGTTCAACAGGACAAACAGGAAGAACAGGTTCAACAGGACAAACAGGAAGAACAGGTTCAACAGGTCAAACAGGTCAAACAGGTCAAACAGGTCAAACAGGTCAAACAGGTCCAACAGGTCCAACACAATGGTCGGAAAAGGCAGACAGTAGTTCAATATACTTTATACCAGAATCAACGGATGATGGTGTAGGTATTGGTGTTTCGACACCAACAGCAACTTTGGATGTATCAGGAAGTATTCAAATCAATACTTCTGGATCTGGTCGTTTAATTTTTAATGATTCCAATGATCCCAGTGGTGGTCACGTACATGCTGAAATAGATGCTGACGATGATGGAACCAATGGTGGTAAATTGATATTGAAAACCAAAACGGACGGTGGGTCTGTAAAAGCAAGAATTACTATAGATAGTAGTGGTGCGATAGGTATTGGTCCAACACCTAATTATGGATATTCAGGACAAGTCATCGCCACTCAAGGTCCTTTAAAGAGTCCAATTTGGATTAATCCAAATGTTGTTTATGGTGGTAGTTGGTATCCTTATCTTTATCCTATTTTGTGGGCTGATTGGCTTCAAATTCCAATAGATGCTTCAAATGGTGTTCCTGCATTGTTTACAGACTATTTAGATCCAAGAATAGATAACCAAAGAAATCAAAGTATTTGGTATGATTCAAATAAGGGAGGAAGAAGTGCTGGTCGGTATATGGTTACTGTTATTCCAGGAAGTCCTAATCGATACAAAGTTGATTTAATGTTTAATTTAAATAGCACGGGGACTAGAGATTCGTCAAGCAACGATGTTAATAAATGGGGTTATAACCTTGCGTATCAGAAATCAGCATTAGAGACTGGTAATCATCCTATTGATGGCTATCGATTAGGTGATGACTATGGTAAAACTGATGGTGAAAAATATAAAGTGAATACTCCTGTTTTTGATAGTAATGGTAATATTGATGACACTAACTCCACTAACATATCCGATATCAATAAATTGACACAATTTACTGAACATCGATTTGATGTTTCTCAGTTTAGACAAGCAATAAATGCTCAAGTTGGTACTGAATTGGTTTTTGATGCAGAGTTTGCTCCACCATTAGAAGAAGTATATGAAAACGTATATGATGTTACTGAAACGAATGTTGGCAGCAGTTTATTTTATGAAAAATTAGTAGGATGTGACGGGAGACAAAATAGTCTCTATCAACGCACTTCTGCCTATGATATTAATAAACAAGCTCAAATAGTATTCTGTGATAGAGGAATGGCTCGAGAGTTTGTCGGTACTGATACAGTTTCAGCTAGTTATCTTACTGGATGGAGATCAGACAAATGGACAAATTCAGTAATCAACGCTAAGCCATATTGGGTTCCCAAAGATTCTATTCCATCTGATCAGTTCATTATAAAGGCTAATGGTGGTAGACAATTTTATGGACATCCTACAAGTGAATACATATATCTGAGCAGTTTCAGTGGGTCTTTATCATTTTGGATGGTTGAAGCAAGTTCAGTGACAGCTGCAGGTCCTGATGACATAACAGATGGACTGTATTTCGGAATCAATGCTAATACAAACAGGATAAATGGATCATCTATTGATAACGTATTATACAATAATCCAGACGCCACTATCTTTGGTGATGTAGTATATGTGTCAAGCATAGGTGCTCTTCCAGCCTATTATCTTCCATATCAGGATAGTAGTTATAATAATGGGTGTTTCGCTCTTCCATCCAATACACCCACAAATTCGATCACATTTTCTGGGTATTTTTATAGAACAACAAGTACTCTTCAAGGTTGGTCAAGACTTGTCGGTTTTGATACTACTACTAGTGATTCAGTTCACATAGGAACAAATGCTATTCTCACATCAGATAAAGATATCGTTGTATTCAATGGCGATGTTGGTGATGGTAATCCTAATTTATATACTGGAAACTCTATTGCTGAGTATAACGAGTGGATTCATTTCTGTATAACCTATACTAGAGATGATACGGCCGGTACAAGTTCTGGAGGTATATTTATAAATGGCGTCAGAGAAACCACCTATACAGATAGCGAATTGGATATAGACCAATATCTTATTGGTGGATATGGTAGCCTAAGTAATCCGGCCAAGTTTGGTGGATATTATGTAAATGATATTCGAGTTTATAATAAAATAATGTCAGACTATGACATAGGTAGACTTTATACATACCTTTCTCACAATTTATCTTAATAGTGTTTAGTTATTGAATATTAGTTGTTTAATTATTATTTTGTAATATTTTATAATAATTAAACCTTCACTGCTATAAAACGTTTGACTGTAACTTCCACATTACTATTAACAAGATACTTTATACTCATACCTAATTTAAAATCATTAGCTTTTACTACGATACTATTAAATGCGAATGGAAAAATCCCGTTGGGATAAAGACTATCGTTAATGGATATCACACCAGAAGACTCAGGATTTCCATCAACTGTAATGACGTATTCTAATTTTTTCATATAACATTCTTCATGTTCATTGGTTTTAATTTCAAAGTCTCCCGTGATAAACCATGTCCCTGATGTTACGCATCCAGATGATAGGGCTAAAGTTTCTGGCTCATAAGTTATTTTTAAAACTGTATTAGGTGGAACCAAATGAGTAGTTTGTTGTACAGTGACTGACATTATAAATTATCTATAGAAAAAAACTTCTATATAATGATTATAAGACAATACAATTATTATGAGTCATCATTTTGCGAATATATTTTCTTTTGCGGGTAATCAATGTGAAACAAATACTGAATTACCAATAGTAAAAGTCAATTGTAATACTACACATCATGAAAATACAACCATGACATGTAATAATTTAGCAACCACCGGTAATAAAGAAGAATATGATGATTACGAAATTCGTATAACAAGTGTTCCTGGACCAAAAGGAGATCCAGGTGGTGTAGGAGGTCCAGTGGAAGAATCTCTTATACCAGAAAACATGAATGTAGATATTGGTACAAATGATTCACCATTTAGGACTATCTATTCCGATTGTATAGATACAAATGAAGTATTCATTAATGGTCATTCTATATACGTAGCAGATAATATATTACAATTGCCCGCTGAGACTCGTATAGGTGGGTTAATACCAGGTACGATAAATATTAAAGGCTCATTCAATAGTGAAAATGAAATACCTTTGACTAATATTTCTCTTGGAGATGCATATTTAATTGGAAACGCCCAATATGATCCCGTAAATTTGTATATATGTACAAAATTACAACCACTCGAATTTAAAAATGTAGGAAATATTAGTGGTCCTATCGGACCACAAGGACCAAACGGTCTTACAGGACCTCAGGGTAAAGCAGGACCTGGATTATTTTATTTCGAGACAATGGATTCCAATTTGAAATTAAATGGTTCTAATGTTGCAATGAAAATAGACGGCATAGGCTTATCATCTAAAGCGTATTCAAAACAAATGTATCAAACTTGTTGCTTGACTTTTTCTTCACCGACACAACCAGTATCATCAGAGATAGGTTTAGTTCATCATTCTTCTTTAGCAGTGTTTCATCGTATAAATTTTGTGACAAATAATCAATTTTTTATCAATAATTATTTAGATAGTTATGACTATATCCCTGATGATTTATTTACAATAGTAGTTAGTACAACATTTATAAAATTTTTTCAAAACGAAATATTAATCAAAGAATTCTCCAATGAAAGCAATGTCAGTTTAAAAGCATATATATCGCTTTATGAAGTAGGTAGTACATTGACGGATATACAATTTGGATATGCAGTACCAGGGCAACCAGGACCAGTCGGACCGGTAGGTCCAAGTGTCAATTTAACTCCACTTAATAATAGTATTAATTCACTGAATCAATCCGTTTCAAACATACAGACAAAAATAGACGAAAATAGCACAACAATTGCATCATTGACATCATTGACAAGTGGTATAACGGGGGATGTAGAAACATTAACAGTACAGTCAAAACTAAATGTGAAGAAAACGTCTGAACAATATGTATCATTAAATCCATTGTCTTCTATTATTGATTATAGTACAACAGGGAACTTTTTGTATAACAATGCATCTACACCAGGACCTTATGATTACGAAATTGTTAATATGAACGATTTACAATCATCCAATCATACTTTTACAATCCTTCATAAAATTACTGAAAATAATAAACTCAATTGCTACATCAATGACATAAAAATAAATGGTGATGTTTATGTAGTACAATGGCTTAATGGACAACGGCCTACTGATGTGCTATCCAATGTAATGGTAGGAGGTATAGTAAAACAAACATTCACATTACTTCCAAAAGCATTTAGTAACAATACTATCATCACACAATTATTTTATTATCACACTCTTTGAACCCAAGGGTATAATATTTAGAAGAAGATCGAGAGAAGTGGAATGTTAAGTAGATAGGTAAAACAATATATATAAGTAATTTATATATACTGCTATGTCTCTAGCAACATTAAAAAAGAAATCATATAGTAAATATAATAATAATAGTGTAAATAAATCATTTTCTATAAATGGAACGCATAGAAATCAGGGTTATATTGGTCAAACATCATTATCACGTACATTAATCAAAACACCCAAGGTTGGTATTGTGTCGAAAGGATATGGTAGCTGTTGTAATCAATATAAAGAATCCAATATTATCAATTCATCCATTTGTTCTACTGAAAGCAATACTATTATTAAACCATCTGTACTAAGTTCAAAAGGAATGCTCGCACGACGAAACCGATGGGCAAAACGACCTGCGCCATATTCATCTACCAAACCAAGTGATTTAATCAATCAAAGTTCCAGTAGTGATTACATAGTTTTTCGACGCAAAAATGCAATCGAAGAAAGTAAAACATGTAATACCCAAGATAATTTATCAGATAAATGTTGCAGAAAACATATTGTTATGCCGGAAGAAGAAGTTGTAGCCATGTCGCAAGGTGAATATATATTCAAACGTATAGCCGAATGTACTGATTTCGATATTTCGTACATTAATTATAATACAAATACTGGAACTCCATTTGCGACTTGTGGAAATTAATAAAAAATAGTCAAAATTGAAAAAAATACTATACCGTGAATTTATAGTATATTTAAAATAGAAAAAGAAACCAATAATCAATCTAGTCATGATGAGTCTACAAGAACAATATATTGCATCTTTATCTCCAAAAGAAAAACAGGCTTATGATATTGCAAAGAGCCATTTAAAATCCTTGTTTATACTGGAAAATACAAATGGATATTTACAATGGTTGGGAAAACAGAAAAAATAGACAAGTCCTTAATTGAGCAGTTCTTCGAATTTCTTATAAAATGGAGAAGATTCAGCTTTAGAGTTACAATTAGCACCATGAATAGGGCTATTTGCTATTGTATCTTTAAATGTTACATAATCATAATGATCTGTAATGGTCGATGAATTCGATTCCGTTGATGCTGCTTTTAACTTTTTAATTGAAATAGGTTGTAAAAATGAAAAATTATTTAATTTACCCAAAAAACGGAAATTGTTTTTGTATATAGGTCTATCCGTTTTTTCTTGATCAGTCGTTTTTATATCAGTAGTTTTATCCGTAGAAGAGGTTTTCTTTTTCTTTTTTACAAATACAGATGAATCTAGATTAATATTCATTTTTAGACGCTTTTCTTTTTTCTTTTGCTTCTCTCGTTCTAATTCGTCTTCTTTCATCTGATTGAATGGATTTATATAATCATCGGGTAAAACCTGACTATCTACAAAAAAATTACGACACGAGTATATTCTTACGTATTTCATGGCGATTAAATTCAATAGTGAATAATTCACTTGGACATCAGAATAATAGACAAACGCCTGACGAAATAAATCATAGTACATGATAATATTCCCGTAAAATGTGTCTTGTAATAAAATCCGAGTATTCCATATTTTTTCCAATCGAGCAAAATCCTCACTACTATGATTTTCGTGAATTTTATAATCGTATAAAGATTCGTCTATATTTACATTATATGTACGACTATCTTCCTTGTCTGTAATTTCGGTACTGATATGTTGAAACGTGTTTTGAAATAGATCTTTTTCGTTTTCCAAATTATGTTTTGGCTTTTCTTGTAATTTACTACATTTTCTCCGTGATTTATTGTATGCTACGATCCCATGTTGCAAAAAAATGGACGAACAAAACAATGTACAAGCTATTAATGATGTCATAATAATACAGTAGAAAAAAATAGTTACAATATGTACATGTGATTTGTTTATATGTTTATTTTACAATTGTTATGTACTATTTTTATATTTATTTGTTTTTTATACTATTTTATCGTATTTATTGAATAAAAACGTTTATTCGGTATTTTCAACGGCAGCTGCTATTGCAGCCGCCGCATTGCGTTCTTTTATTTGGTTTTTTCTATGTTCAAATAATGCTTGTACTTCGTTTGTCAAGAATGGAACTTCAATGCGTTCATAAGTATGAAAATAATTATTAGGATGCAATCGTACAAGACACATACCTCTTACTTTCAATCCGTATTTTGTCTCCAATAAAGTTCTATATACATTCAATTGGAGAGAATAGTGATAAAAATTTACATCAGGTAAATGACCAATGCAAGGAGTCAATGACCTTTTTCCATAGCCTTCTGTACTAATTTCTTTACTACGTTTCCAATCATAAACCCAATATTCGTCGTTTTCATCTTTGAATATCATATCGATAGAACCTGCCAATTCGAGTTCCTTATCATAGACTATCCATTCTGTACGATAAGCTTTCAAGTTCGAGTAATCTTTTAAAAATTTCAAAAAGTAACTGTATTCAATAGAATCATTTTTTACAGTTAAACCATTGTAATAACATTCAATATCGTAATGCATTTTTGTACCCAATAACGAAGCTTCATTCGATGACCACATCTCTCGGATTTGTTCTCTTGTCATATTATAATATTTGTATTTAGGATCGGTCATTTTTTTTGAACTCAGTATTTTATCAATGACTGGCTCTGGATTGAATTTACTAAAATGAGAGTGTATCCATGTTGTACAAGATATAAAAGACGAGTCTCCATCTACAGTATAAATATGAGGTCCTTCGTCGAAAACAACATGATCATCTCTTTCATGATGATTTAATTTCGCCAAGTAATCAGGTACGATTGTGGTTGTCTCAGTAGTAGAAGTCATATTGTATTTGTTTTGTGATTAGAGTTTGTTATAAAAATTTCGATATTATTGTATTATACTATTATTTATTTATTAGTTTATTTAATTAAATTTTCTTTTTCAATTTTCGTCATTTATATCACGAGATTCGTCAAAAGGACTCTTTTGTTTTATACGATTGTATAACTGTTCTGTCAAGTTTTCCATAAAATCACCCTGCTTATATGAATTGCTCATAATACTATTGAAATTCGTGATTTTCTGCTCTTGTTTTGTCTCGTCTTCTAGATTTGGTTCTAGAAAATAGTCTTCATTGTCTATAAATATTTGAATAAAGCGAGTCACTAAGGTAGAACACCATTTTCGCATCATTCCGTAATCGCAACTCACCCATTTCGAATTGTTTTGTTCTGTGTTTTTCGTGGAACCTTTATTATTTTTATCACTGTTATGATGATTATTATTTGAATCTATATCTTGATAATATACGTACAGTTTATTTGGCTTTTCATGAAATCCCATAATTGGTGGCTTGGTGTTGGAATTTTCAGCCATATTTAAACCGTCCAATAACACTTGTTTTATGGCTTCGTTCATATTTTTCTGAAATACATGCGATACATGACTGAGAGATACGGGAATTGTTTGCAACCATTTTTGAATTGTATATGTGGGTTTGAAATCAGGATTATTATTGAGACCTTTCACAATTTGCAAGGTTTGTTTTCTTTTGATTGTATTCATGTTGCTATTTACTTTGTACAGCTCCATTTTCAATAATGCTACATCGTATAGTAATTTGCAAATAATGTTGTCCTTTTCAGTTTCACTAAACCGTATTTTACCTGGTATGGAACCGCCTTGAAAACTCAACAATCCCGAATCAACCAATGGTTTGACTTTACAACGCATTTTAGTATGTTCTTGTAGTTTTTTAGAAGAGGAAAACATTTTATTGCAATAATTGCATACTGTGGAAGGAAATATTGTCTCGTCATGACTAATATGATCTTGTTCGTGGAGAGAATTCATACTAACGAAGTTTTTGATGAAATTAAATAAGTAACTATAAAATAGCTTATATATTGTACTGTGTTAATAGAAATACTTTTTTTCAATTTTACTTCATTTATATTTTACCCATTTTTTACCCATATTTCCATTTAGCAATGTATTGACAAAACATAATATAGATTTTTTTATTCCATAAGTATAATATAAATATGAGCAAATACTTTGATACAAAAAATTTGACTTTTATGGAACCAAAGGTCATTGAAAATGGTAATCATATGATTATGACCAATGTTCATAACGAACAGAAAACGAAATACATTAATATTGATACACGTTTTCAGCAAGAGCATAATATGAATACTACTGCTGATTATGTGATTTCATTACCACAGACTCTTCGTGATGTACAAAGTATGAAAATGATATCCGCCGAAATACCTATTTCATTTTTCCCATTTAGTCTTGCATTTAAAAACACTTATTTTACTGTTACATATGGAGCATCTCCTCAAACTACAAAATTAGTATTAATCGATGATGGAAACTATACAATCACTACATTACTATCAGAAATTAATACAAAAATGAATATCACCGGTTTATCACTTGTAGAAAGCGAGCATAATACATGTACAATTGATAATAGTACAGCTAATCCCATTACTATTGATTTTGCAGTTGATGAAGCTGGTAATGATGATAAATATATGTTAAAATCCAAATTAGGCTGGTGTTTAGGATTCCGCAATCCTACTTACATAATTGGTAATACTTTAAAATTACATTCAGAATCTCTCTACACTTTACAACCCTGTAAGTATCTGTATTTGTCAATTGATGACTACCATTCACATAATCCTAACTCGTTTTTGGTACCTGGATTTCAATCATTTTTCGATACAAATATAGTAGCACGAATTTCATTGAACCCTTTTTATTATAATTATGGTACTATTTTAGTAGCCAATAGTAATAGTGATTTGATTTCAGATATACGATCGTACAAAGGAAAAACGGATATCCAAAAACTCCGTATTATACTGTACAATGAATTTGGTGAAAAAGTAGATTTGAATGATATGGACCTATCCTTTGCTTTAGAGCTCAAATGCCTATAAATATGACTAAAATTGAAAATAAAAGAGAAAAAAGTACTACTCACTATTAATAGTAATACTTTTTAATTGTAAAAAAATAAAACCAATATGATAAGAGAAAATTTACACGTAGCACAAGAATATGCTCTACAATGTTATGAAGCGGGAGAAAATATATTTATGACTGGTCCTGGTGGTACAGGTAAAACATCCTTGATTCGACTTATGGTAGAATGTACGCCGCCTACGAAAAAAGTACAAGTGTGTGCTATGACTGGTTGTGCAGCAATTTTATTAAATTGTCATGCTAGAACATTGCATTCATGGAGTGGATTGAAAATACCAAAAGGTGAAATGACCCAAATTGTAACCAATATCAAAAATGACAAAAAAGCATGTAAAACGTGGAAAACGACGGATATTTTAATATTAGACGAAGTGAGTATGTTATCATGTCAATTATTGGAAATATTAAATGCAGTAGCAAAAACAGTAAGAAACAGTGATAAACCATTCGGTGGTATGCAGTTGGTATTTTCAGGGGATTTCTTTCAATTACCCCCTATTCAAACAATGCAAGAATCAAATAATAAATCATCGGGTCAGTTTTGCTTTGAATCGCCAGTATGGGACGAACTATTTCCATTAGACAATCATATTGAATTAACTCATTTATTCCGTCAAAATGATCCATTGTACAAAAAAGTATTGAATCATATTCGAAAAGGAGTCATTGATCAAGAAGATTACGATTTATTGACTAGTCGGTTACATGTAAAATATGTTCCAGAAGAGCATAATAATGTTGTCCCGACCAAATTATACGCGACAAATGCTAGAGTGGTTGAAATCAACAAACGTGAATTCGAATTATTGACGACACCTTGTTTTGAATATCATATTGTACAAGACGAAAATTATATACCTGGTGGATTGCAAACAACTGTACAACAACAATTGTATAAGAAACAAAAATTAAGTAAGGCAAAAATAGAAATGGAGTTTCGTTATTTAATTGACAATAGTCCAATTGAGCGTATATTGTACTTGAAAAAAGGGGCAAATGTCATGTGTACAGTAAATATAGATGTAGAAAGTGGTATTTGTAATGGAGCATTGGGGAAAATCGATCATTTTGTTCATACAAGTGACTGTGGTCCGCCTATGCCGGTGGTGTTATTCGAAAACGGTCAGTACTACAAATTTTCTATGAAATATTGGCAGTCAGATGATTATCCTTACTTAGCTATTGGTCAAATCCCACTTAAATTGGCGTGGGCAATGACAATTCATAAAAGTCAGGGCGCTACTTTACCAATGGGTGAAATCGATATTGGTAACAGCATTTTCGAATGCGGACAGACGTATGTAGCTTTAAGCAGAATACAATCCTTATCTGGATTATATTTATGCGCATTTAA
>MDTG01401251.1_pt1 | contig 11557 bp, 10 predicted proteins | sample 811421 | NCBI WGS metagenome assembly MDTG01 (sample SAMN05326645, study PRJNA326480) | marine metagenome | isolation source: seawater | place: Pacific Ocean: South East | collected 2011
TAAGCAAAGGTAGAAAGCTAATATCTTTTTTTTTTAAAATTAAATTAATCTTTTTTTGACTCAGCTCTTTATAAGTAACAAAATTTTTTTTTTTAGAAAAACTTTTAATTTCATCTTTAATAGTAAGCCCTTTTAGTAATCCTCTTCTAACATCTCCATCTGTAATGGTTCCTTTAAAAGAATATTTTCTATCCAATACGATACAGTATTTTTCTTTTAGTGAACTCAATTTATTAATTGCATATTTAATGGACATATCTTCAAACAAAAAATGAATGTTTTTTTTTAAATTACTACTTTTCATTTAAAATTGTTTTTTGTTTATTTTTTTTTAATAAGAATTAATATAAGAATATTCTTAATTTAAAACTTTTAAAGTTTTAAGCAATGTTTTTGTTAATTTTATGTCAAAAAGTGAAATATACAGTATAATTTTAAATAGTTTTAAAAATTTTAAAAAAAAACTTTCTCTACACGAGCCCTTGATTAATACAAGTGATATTGGAGTCGTTAAAGAAATTTTATCAAAAAAATTAGTTTCAACATCAGCAGAAAAAATTATTCATAAATTTGAGAAGAAAATATCAAAATTAACAAAAGCAAAATATGTTGTGGCTACTAACACAGGAACCTCAGCATTACATATTGCTTTAAAAGCAATAAAGCTTAAAAATAATGAAGAAGTTCTAATTCCTGATATAAATTATATTGCTGCTGCCAATTCTGTGGTTCATTGTGGTGGAATTCCTCATTTCGTGGACATAAATATTTCAAATCTAGGCATTGACGCAAAAAAATTAGAAATTTACTTAAAGAAAATAACGACAATAAAAAAAAATAAACTTATTAACAAAAAAAGTAAAAATATTATTAAAGCTATGATCCCAACACATGTATTTGGAAACGCATGTGATATAACAAATCTAAAAAGAATATCAAAAAAATATAAACTATTTCTCATTGAGGACTCATCAGAGTCAGTAGGAAGTTTTTTTAAAAATAAGCATTTGGGTACCTTTGGTGATATAGGTGTACTTAGTTTTAATGGAAATAAAATTATAACAACCGGGGGTGGTGGAGCTATTTTGACTGATAATTCCAATCTTTTTAAAAGATGTTTGCACTTATCAAAAATATCAAGAGTAAAACAAAAATATTGGGAATTCAATTATGATGAACCAGGTTTTAATTTTAGAATGCCAGCATTGAATGCAGCTTTAGGAATATCTCAGATAAGTAAATTAAAAAAAATATTGAATAAAAAAAAAAAAATTTATTTAAAATATAAGAAATATTTTAAAAATATAAATTCAATTAAATTACTAGAGCCAATAAACAGAGAGTCAAATTACTGGTTAAATGCAATTCAAATTGAAAAATCAAATAAAAAATTAATTGAGAAGATTATTTTAAAACTTCAAAGGAAAAAAATTTCTGTAAGACCTGTATGGAAACAAATGCACAAAATTAATTATTTATCAAAATATCCTAGAATGAATTTATCCAATGCTAATTATATAAAGGATAAATTGTTAAGTTTGCCTAGTGGGGTTGATATTTTTAAATGAACAAGAATTTAGTAATCATCGGAAAAGGTAATCACTCAAAGGTTGTTCTTGAAATGATTAAAGAAAAAAAGAACTTGAAATTAATCCTGCACATAGATGGAAAGAATTTAAATAAACTTAAAGAGATTTATAAAAAAACAAGAAAAAAATTGTATTGTCATATTGCCATAGGATCTAACTATGTTAGAGGTAAGACTTATAGAAAATTAATCAAACATTTTCCAAGAATAAAATTTATTTCTTTAAAGTCGAAAAAATCAATTATTTCCAAAATTACAAGTATTGGGGAAGGCTCTTTAGTTATGCCTGGAGTTATAATCAATACACACAGTCAAATAGGAAAAAATTGTATTATTAATACAGGTTCAATTATTGAACATGACAATTTTTTTGGTGATTTTACAAGTTGTGGTCCGGGGGTGGTTACAGGAGGTAACGTCAAAGTTGAGAAATTTAGTCATTTAGGAATTGGATCGGTTATTTTAAATGATTGTAAAATTGGATTAAATACAATTATTGGTGCAAATTCTACAGTTACAAGAAATTGTGAGAAAAATTGTACATACATAGGATCTCCAGCTAAAAAAATTAAATCAAGAAAACCCGGGGACACATATTTATGAAGGAGCCAAATAAAATTATAATAATTGCTGAGGTTGGCATTAATCATAATGGCAGTATTCTAAAAGCAAAGAAAATGATTGATATCGCAAAAAAATCTGGTGCAGATTATGTAAAATTTCAAATTTTTAGGCCTCAGGATTTAGCACTTGAAAAGGCAAAATTAGCAACTTATCAAAAGAAAAATTCTAAATTCAATAACCAGGTAAATCTTTTAAATAAATATAAGCTTAGTTTTTCAAATTTTAAACATTTGTATAAGTATGCAAAAAAAAGAAAAATAAATTTTTTAGCCACAGCATTTGAAGAAGAAAGTCTTAAATTTTTAAATACATTAAAGGTTGATTTTATAAAAATTTCTTCTGGTGAAATAAATAATCTGCCATTTTTAAAATTGATAAAAAAAACAAAAAAAAAAGTTTTGTTATCAACAGGTGCATCAACTACCAAGGATATTGCTAATGCTTTAAACATATTGCAAAAAAAAAAAGTGACGTTACTACACTGTAATTCAGCTTATCCTAGCCCCATTAATGACTTGAATTTAGATTCTATAAAATTTTTAAAAAATAAATTTAGATGTCCTGTTGGTTATTCTGATCACTCTTCAAGTGTATATACTCCCCTAGTTGCAATTGGAAATGGTGCTAAAGTTATTGAAAAACATTTTACTTTAGATAGAAAACTTAAAGGTCCAGATCACAAATCAAGTTTAAATCCAAAAGAATTAAGGCTGATGATAAAGTTAATTAGAGTATTTGAAAAAAGTGTCGGTAAATATCAAAAAAATATATCAAAATCAGAAGCACAAAATTTATTATTTATTAGAAAGTCAATTGTTACAAAAAAGAATATTATCAAAGGAGAAAAATTTTCGGAAAAAAACTTAACATGCAAAAGACCAGGTAATGGAGTTTCTCCAATGTTATGGAACAAATATATAGGAAAAAAATCAAAAAAAAATTATAAAATTAATGAACAAATTTAATTTAAAAAACGTAGCTATTGTAACGACTAGCAGAGCAGATTATAGCATTTTAAGAAATTTGATAAATTTATGTAAATTTTCAAAAAAAATAAATTTTAAATTAATTGTAAGTGGTCAACACATGTCAAAAAAATATGGAAATACTTTTAATGAGATTGAGTCTGATTATGGAAAAAAAAATCTTATCAAAATAAACTTAAACGTAAGTCGATCAAATGTACAATTTTTAATACAAGTAATGCAGAATGCTGAAAAAAAATTTTCTAATTTATTTACTAAAAATAAATTTGATTTTATTATTTTACTAGGAGATAGATATGAAACACTATCAATTGCAATAACTTCTGTAATGTTCAAGATACCAATCATTCATATAAATGGGGGAGAAAAGACGTTAGGATCTACTGATGATATGTTTAGACATTGTATTACTAAACTTTCGAATTATCATTTTGTTTCCTGTAAAAAGTATTTTAATCGAGTTTTACAATTAGGAGAAAAAAAAAATAATATTTTTAATGTAGGATCCCTAGGTGTTGAAGCCTTTTCGAAAAGTAAAATTATTAAAAGGTGCGAGATTGAAAAAAAATTAAAAATTAAATTTTCTAGAAAAAACTATGTTATTTGCATAAATTCAACAACATATGGTAATGAAAATATAAATAATTTATTGAATAATTTATTTTTAGCTCTTAATGAAATCAAGGATTGTACTGCTATTTTTACCCTGCCTAACTCTGATTTAAATTCTGACACAATTGCAGAGAAGATAAAACATTTTTGTAATGTAAATAAAAAAGCATTTTATTTCAAAAACTTAGGATATGTTTATTTTAAATCTATATTAAAAGTTTGCGACGCAATAATTGGTAATTCCTCAAGTGGGGTAATTGAAGTTCCTTCCTTGGGTATTCCAACTATAAATATTGGAATTAGACAAAAGGGACGTGAGAGAACCTCAAGTATTATTGATTGCAAAATAAACAAAAAAAAAATTTTAGATGCGATTCGTAAATCCCAGAAAACTGAATTTCTAAAAAATAATGTTACCAAGGAAAGTAGAAAATTTTTATACAAAAAAAATTCTTCTAAAAAAGTTTACAATAAAATTTTGGATATTTTAAAAACAAAAAATCATTCAAAAGAATTTGTTGATATGATTAAATAATATAATCACTTACTTTATTAATTAAAATCAAATCTCTGTTATTTAGTTGCCAATTTATAGTTTCTGACAGGCCTTTTTTAAAACCATTTATTCCTGGGTAACTTAGTTTCCACTTTAGAATTTTTTTTGCTTTCCTATTGTCTGAGTATAGTCTGTGCACCTCGCTTTTTTTAGACCTTATTCTTATTTTTTCGATTTTAATTTCTATTTTTTTATTGGTAATTTCTGAGACAGTTTTAATAATATCTTTAATAGATATTTCAAAATTATTTCCAATATTTGTTACCTCGCCTAAAATATTTTTATTTTTTATGGCTAGTTTAAATGCATTTATCGTATCATTAATATAAACAAAATCTCTGGTTGTATTCACATTTCCTATTTTTATCACCCCATCATTGAATAAACATTGTGAGATTATTGTTGGAATTACGGCTCTTAATGATTGTCTTGGTCCAAAAGTATTGAATGGTCTTAAAATTGTCACAGGCAAATTAAACGATCTATAATAAGATAAAGCTAACTGATCTGATGCAATTTTTGAAGCTGCATAAGGAGACTGACCTAACAAAGGATGTTTTTCATCAATTGGAATATACTTGGCAGTTCCATAAACTTCACTAGTTGAAGTTTGTATAAACTTTTTCACTCTAAATTTTTTCGCCGAATTTAACAAATTCATCGTTCCTTTAACATTTGTATCTACATAACTTTCAACTGACTTATATGAATAAGGAATACCAATGAGAGCGGCTAGGTTAATGACTACATCTTTATTTTTTACGATCTCATCTACTAAACTTTTGTCTCTTATGTCACCACTAAAAATTTTAATTTTTTTCAATATTTTTTTATCTATGTTTTTTAACCAACCAATATTGTTAAAAGAATTATATAAAGTTAATGCTGTAACTTTATATCCTGATTTAACTAAAAGCTCTGTGAGATGAGATCCTATAAATCCCTCTGAACCTGTAATTAAAACTTTCATAGAATATTTTTAATTATTTTTAAATATAGTAAACTTTATATATATTAAACCGATTTTTTCTAGTATGAAATAATAATTGTAAAAATATATGGAAAATATTTTTTGGTGTAAAAACTGTTTGAATGCATCTACAAGGCCAAGAATAACTTTTGATAAAAGGGGTTGGTGCAATGCGTGCCAATGGATGGAACAAAAAAAATCTTTTAATTGGAAAAATAGAGAGAAAGAATTACTAAAAATATTAGATCGTTTTAGAAGTAAGTCAAATAATTTTGATTGCGTAGTGCCAGTAAGTGGAGGTAAAGATGGTTCCTATGTTGCTTACACACTGAAAAAAAAATATGGCATGAACCCTCTTGCTATTAATGTTACACCTCCACTTCCATTAGAAATAGGTGAAAAAAACATAAATAACTTTTCTAAATCTGGTTTTGATCTTCTTCGGCTTTATTTAAATAAAAATGTAATGAAATTTTTAAATAAAGCTGGTTTCATTGACAAAGGTTTTCCTTATTTTGGTTGGTTAATAGCAATACAGTCTGCTGTCATAAAAACTGCTGCTAATTTTAATATTTCAGTAATTTTCTATGGAGAGGACGGTGAAGTTGAATATGGAGGTTCCACTGAAACAAAAAATAAAAGTCTTATATCAATTGAATATCAAAAAAAAATTTGGTTTGAAGGAGGATATGATAAAATTTTAAATAAATTACCAAAAAATCTCAAAAATTATTCTTCATTTTGGAGATTTCCTACATCTAAAGAACTTAATAGAAAAAAAATTTATACAACTACCTGGTCATATTTTGAAAATTGGGACTCTTATCGAAATTATCTCATAGCAAAAAAATATTTTGGTTTAACTGAAAATCCAGAGGGAAATGAGGGAACATTCACCAATTTTGCTCAAAACGATCAGGCATTTTATGCTCTTCATACATACTTAATGTATTTAAAATTTGGTTTTGGCAGGGCAACTCAAGATGCTGGAATTGAAATACGGAGAGGTGCTATGAAAAGAGAGCAAGCAATTAATCTAGTAAACCTCTATGATAATATTTATCCAGAAAAATTTATTAAGGATTACTTAAATTATTATGAAATGTCTCAAAGCAAATTTGATAAAGTAATTGATAAATGGGCAAATAAAAAATTATTCAAAAAAGTTAAAAATAGATGGCAACCAAAATTTATTGTTAAATAATTTCAAAAATGAAAATAAAAGTATGTGTAATTGACTATGGGATGGGCAACATAACTTCCATAGAAAATAGTTTAAAATTCCTTGCGATTAAATATGATATAATCTCAAATTATAATGATCTCAAAGATTATTCACATATTATATTGCCTGGAGTTGGCTCTTTTAAAATGGCTATAAAAAATTTAAAAAAAACAAAATTAGATCAACAAATTAAAAATTTGGTTAAAAGAAATGAAGTTAAAATTTTGGGAATCTGTCTTGGAATGCAACTTTTAGGAAAATCAAGTAAGGAAAATGGTAAAACAAATGGGTTGGGTTTAATGAATTATGAAGTGGACAAATTTAGAAAGAGTAAAAAAATTAAGATACCTCATGTTGGGTTTAATCAAATCAAAATAAAAAAAAACAAAAACCATTTTTTTGATAAAATTAAAAATGATGCTGATTTTTATTTTGTTCATTCTTATAAAATAAGTTCTGATAAAAAATTTGATTTTGATTACTGTACATGTAGTTACGATAAAGAATTTTTAGCAGGATTTAATAAAAACAACATTTATGGCACTCAATTTCATCCTGAAAAAAGCCAGTCAAATGGCTTAACTTTACTTTTTAATTTCTTAAAATCCTGATGTTAAAAAAGAGATTAATTTTCACACTATTATATGCAGATGGTTTTTTTATGCAAAGTAGAAATTTCAATATCCAAAAAGTAGGTGATATTAATTGGTTAAAGAAAAACTATGATCTCAAAAATATATCAAACTACATTGATGAATTGATTATTTTAGATATATCTAGAGAAGGAAAAAATATTGAAAATTTCTTATTTAATCTAAAAAGAATCAGTAATGATTTTTTTATTCCAATTACAGCAGGTGGTGGGATTAATACATTTAATAAAGCATCAAAATTGTTAAGAAATGGAGCTGACAAAATATTAGTTAACACTAGTATAACCAAAAATCACAAAGTCATAAATGAGATAGCTGAGACGTATGGTTCACAATCAATTATTGGCGGAATAGATTTTAGGTGTTTCAATGGTAAAATTGACTGCTTTATAAATAATGGTTCTGAATTAATAAATAAAAATTTTTCAGAATATCTAAAAAAAATTAATAATTTGCCAATTGGAGAAATCTATATAAATTCTATTGACCAGGATGGTACCGGCATGGGTTTAGATCTTAATATAGTTAAAAAAATACCAAAAGATTTTTTTAAGCCTGTAATTCTCTCTGGTGGATGTGGAAACTTTACTCATATAAAGGAGGGTCTAAAAAAAAAAGGTATTAATGCTGTATCGACTGCTAATCTTTTTAATTTCATAAATAATGGACTTGAGACTGTGCGGATGAAATTATTGAAAGATAACTTTAGATTGCCAGAATGGAATTCTGATAGTATTAAACATCTGAGAGATATTTTTAGCAAATAAATTTGTTTTAAAAAATATTATGACCATTTTCCTAAAAGTTGCTTTATATATTTTATACGATTTGTTAAGATATAACATTAACCTACTAACAAAAAAAAAACATAACTATAATCATTTCAAAATATTAAATAAATTAAATAAAAAAATTTTAAACCACGAAAAATTAAAAGAAAAAAAAATATTAGTAGCAAGTTTTGTTCACCAGTACGGTTATATTTACACGGAATGCTTAATCGCAAATCATTTGTCGAGTATACTAAAGGCTAAAATTTATGGCTTAATGGATAAAAATGATAAGATAACAGAGAGTTTTTTTGACTCATTTAATTTTTCAGAAAATTTTTTTATTTTTAAGAATAATTTATTTTTGAGTATTACTAATTTAAAAAAAACATTTAATATTTTTTCAAAATTTCAAACCCTGAATGATTTAATAAATTTTAAATACAAAGGTTTAGATTTCGGTAAGATAATTTATGATCATTATATCAGAAATTCCAGTGATCCTTCACCAGATAAATTAAATTTTAAATTTCTATATTTACTAAATGAGTCCATTCTCATTTATTCACAAGTAGAAAAAATTTTTCATAAAAATAAGTTTGATTATATGGTTATGTCAGAAAGACAATTCATTCCCTCAATGATAATTTTCCAAATGGCTTTATTAAAAAAAATAAAAATAATTGGAAGAGTAGCTGGTCCAAAAAAGATTGGAGTATATATGTACAAATCAAAAAAACAAAAATTTTGTGCAGACATACAGGTGAATAAAGTTTTAATTGATAAATACGAAAATAGCAAAAATTGTAAAAATTATATCTCTAAAGGATCAAAGTTGGTGAAAAGTATTTTATACGAAAAAAAACGAAACTTTGATCACAATATAATAAGTCACAAAAATGAAAAATCTATAAAATTAAATGAAAAAAAATTTTTTGAGTTTTTAAATTTAGATAAAAGAAATCCAACTTGTTTTGTTTTTTCTCACAATTTATTAGATGGAAATTTACAAGGCAAATCTGTTTTTATCTTTAAGGATTATTTATCATGGCTAAGAGAAACACTCAGGTATCTTGAAAAGTTAGACAATAAAATAAATTGGATAATAAAAGAACATCCGAGTAATTATGGTTTTTCTAAAATGAAAACAAATTTAGTCAAAGAATACAAAAATATCGTAAAAACCAAAAAAAAAAACATAAAAATATTTCCTGATAACTTTAATAGAGCAATTATTCCAAAGATAGCCAATGCGGTGGTAACACTTGGAGGCACTGCCGGACTGGAATACGCTTGTTTAAAAATACCTTGCATAACATCTGCGGGTATTTATTATAGTGGTAATGGATTTACGATAGAATATAAATCAAAATCACAATACAAGTTTTATTTAAGAAATTTAAGTAAAATACTGATTAAAAATAAAAATAAATTAAAATCAAACAGAGCTATAATAAATTATTATACCATTTTTGAAATATTACGCTTTGACCATCCATTATTGTTTGAATTTGATATCACAAGGAAAATAAATGAAAATAATTTTATGAGGCAAATATTTAAGCTTAATAAAAAAGTTGATTTAAATAGTTATCACAAATTTGAAAAATATTTAAAATATCAAATTAATAACAATAAAATTCATTTTATTAATAAAGATAAAGTTTAAATAATTTTTTTCTTTATTAAGTGCTTATCATCAATTAATAAAAATTTAAGAGAACTATTTTTAAAAGTGTAAAAAACATCAGAAAGTGTTGAAGAAATAGGCATACCATGTAGATTTAGACTAGTATTTAAAACTGCGGGTATGTTTGTAATTTTATAGAATTCTTCGATTATATTGTAAAATCTAGGATTACTTTCATAACTTAAAATCTGAGGTCTGACTGTCTTATCGTATTGATGTGTTCCGTTCTTTATTTCATTAAACTTACCTTTATGAATTTCAAAACCTAAAGTCATAAAATCAGAGTTTAAATTTTTGAAATTTTTAATATACTTTTTATGATACTTTTTTAAAATAGTAAGAGCAAATGGCATCCAAAAATCTCTATTTTTTATCATTTCATTTATTTCTTGTATCACACCGTCCCTAGAGGGATTTGCCAAAATACTTCTGTTTCCAAGTGCTCTTGCACCAAATTCCTCACAATCTCTTGCTACAGCAATAATTTCACCTCTCGAAAGAAGTTGAGCAATTTTAAGATCTTTAGATTTTTCAATAATATAACTCTTTTTATTAAAAAATTTATATAAATAATTTAATTTTATTTCTTTGCTATCTAATTCTTGCCCAAGGTAAATATTTGATATTGGATATGTTTTTTGATGCCTTGATAAATAATAACAAGCCCCAATTGATAAAGACTCATCAGTTCCTGTTGGGGAAACATATAATCTTTCTAAAAATCTTAAATCTGATAAGGATTTATTCATTTTAATATTCATGCTAACTCCACCACTTAATGAAAAATTTTTTATTTTATACTTTCTATTAATTTGTAAAAAAAGTTTTTTCGATATTTCCTCTATATAATTTTGAGTTGCAGCGGCTATATTATCAAATCTATATGGCTCTAACGATTTCATTAAATATCCAAATAAATCTTTAGGTCTTTTATTGTGAATAATTTTGCAATTTTTTATTTTAAGCAATTGAGAGAAAACATCTTTTTCTATTTCTTTAGAATATTTTTTTTTTGCGTAAGGAGCAAGTCCCATAACTTTATATTCATGCTCATTTGGTTTCATTTTTAGGATTAGTGTTACAAACTTATAAATTCTTGCAAGGTCACACTCTTTGCTTGCAAGTATTTTCTTAAGCTTTACTTTGTTATTTTTGTTATAAATCCATAATGTTTGGTTATATTCATCGCCCTCACTATCTAATGTTACTACAGCGAGTTTTGCTTCCTTAATTTTTGGTGAATAAGTTGCATAATAAGCGTGGCATGTATGATGATCGATAAATTCTATCCTTTGAATTGTTCCTTTAGATTGCTTTAAAAGATATTGTTTTTGTATTTCTCTAAAAAGCTTAGAGTTATTGTAGTTTTTTTTTTTTATTACTGAATAATCAAGATAAAGATTTAATTTTTTTTTCTTTAATTTTTTTTCAAGAAATTTGTAATAATTATCAATTCGCTTTTTAGAAAATATTTTTTGGTAATAATCTTTTCCATAGTAGTTTATCCATTCCTTAATGCTTAATAAATGTTCTAAAGGATATTTATATGGTAAAGGGTTATTGTTGTAAGTTGAAAAACCTGCACAATTAATTTTTTTTTTCTTTGAAGACATAAACTTGATGCATGCATCAATTGATTGTTTGGGATACCCAACAAAGTTTTTAATTTTATTAAATCTTTCCTCTTGGTAAGCTTTAACTATCTTACCATTTACCATCAATGCAGCGCTTGCACCGTGACTAACATTAATACCCAAATATATATTATCCATAAATATGATTTTTATTTGAAATGCAAATTTGTAAAAATTTTTTTCAGTGCATAAATCAAGCCAATTGAGCTATTAGTACTGGTTAGCTACATGCGTTACCGCACTTCCACA
>MDTG01436060.1_pt1 | contig 11557 bp, 11 predicted proteins | sample 811421 | NCBI WGS metagenome assembly MDTG01 (sample SAMN05326645, study PRJNA326480) | marine metagenome | isolation source: seawater | place: Pacific Ocean: South East | collected 2011
AATTTTTGTAAAATCTTGAAAATTATTAAAAAAAATCCATTTTCTGCAAAATTTAAAAATTGATTTAAAAAAATATACAAATACAAATTGACTTAAAGAAATAACATTTATATTATATATAGAGAAGAAAATGTTTGTTAATGGTAAAGACAGCGATAATTACAAAACCAATAAAAATGATTGGGAAAGAATAGTAGATTTTATACCTAAAAATAAAAAAATATGGTGTCCTTTTTATTGTGATGGAACACAAAAAACACATTTTAAGGAGTTAGGTTATGATGTTATACACGAGGATAAAGACTTTTTCAGTTATACCCCTGAATATGATATAGTTGTAGATAATCCACCATTTAGTAAAAAGAAAGAAGTATTAAAAAAATTAAAAGCAATTGATAAACCATTTATTTTAATATGTCCTTCTATGATGTTAGGTTATAAGTATTTTCAAGAAGATTTTAAAAATGATATACAAATTATAATACCAAGTAAAAGAATAAATTTTACACATTTAACAAATCCTAAAAAACATTACACGCCACCATTTACTTCATTTTATTTCTGTTATAAAATGAATTTAGAAAATAGTCTAACTTTTATTGATTAATTTTTTTTACAATTATAATTGATTTAAAGAAATAACATTTATATTATATATATAAATGGTATTTTGCCTTTGTTTTAAATGTAAAGAGGAATTTTACATTAAAAGAGAACACGAAGATATTATAGAAAATTGTTTTAAGTGTAGAACCTTAAAAGAATTAGAATACTTAAAAAAAGAAGAAGAAAAAGAGAATTTAAAAAATTCCTTTTGGACGAAATAAAAATTGACTTAAAAGAATAACTATCTTAATATATATTATATAAGTAAATATGGAAAGTCAAAAAGTATACCAATCAAATTATTTTCAATTAAATAAAGAAAAACTTTATGAAAAAAGAAAAGAAAGATATAGATTAAAAAATCTAGAAAATTTTGAAAAAAGGGAAATGTTAAATAGTTTAACTGATGAAGAAAAAGCAATTAGAAGAAAAACTATGAGGAAACCAAGAAGCGAAGAAACAATTAAAAAAGATAAGGAAAGAGCAAATACCTTAATTACTTGCAGTTGTGGTATGGTAGTTAAAAAGAATTATTTATTTAACCATAAAAAGACCAAAAAACATTGTTTTAGAATTAAGGAAATGGAAAAAACAAATTTATCAAAAGAACATGTAGAAAATATTGAAATAAATATTAACAATTAATTTTTTTAATTATTATTTTTTTTAAATTAATTTAAAAATTGATTTAAAAAATATACAATTACAAATTGACTTAAAGATAAAGCATATATACATAATTATAGAATGACGGAAAATAAATCAAATTTATTTACTCAAAAAAAATATCTAACTAATAATATTATGGAAGATTTAAAAAAACAAATTAGAAAGAAAACTAATTTTAAGGGAAATCCTATTATTAAGGGAAAATATTCTAAATCTTATTTAAAATTCATTAGGAAAAATCCAAAAGCACCAGTTATGAAAAACGACATTGTTTTGAAAGGTAAAGTATTTAAGAAAGATATTATTTACGATAAAAGATACAAAACTAAAAATGTTATTAAACCTAAATTTGCAAAAGAATTAGGTTTAGATAAACCAGTAGGTAAATTACAGGAGAAATTAAATATTTATAAATTTGTAGTATCTAAAACTAATAATAAATTTGGTTTTAAAGATTATAAAGCGGTATTAAAAAACCCAAATAAAATTTATAGTAAAGAAAGAAAATTAAGGGATATTTCAAGATTTTTAAAAACATTACCTGCTAATGTTAGTAAAAGATTTATTGCAGAAAATGTTGAAGGACAAACATATAAAGGAACATCAACTAAATTTATTAATGAACTTGATTATAATGACATGATTGATGCTTATAATGATGGAAGTGAAGATAGTAAAATTATTGTAGATGGCAATGATAGTAACATCACAATTCAAACTAATGCCCCTGTATCAGGATCTAAATATTCTTTACCATTACCAAAATGGTTAGAAAATACTAAATGTTTATTTCCTATATACAATACTGATAACTTATGCGGTCAAAGATGTTTAGCAGTTTCATTAATTACTGATTATAATAAAAGAGAAAATCTTAAAAAGAAAGATAGACAAGACAAGAATAAAGATTACAATAAATTAGTAAAAGAAATTTGCGAACAAATTAACATTAATGGTTCTATGGAAATTACAGATTTTGAAGAATTTGCTAAAATCTATAAAAAATATGTAATGATTTTCCAAAGTAAAACTAATCCTATTTCAACAGAAGATTATAGAGAAGACAAAGAAAATGATAAAGATGTAATTCATATTTATCTTGATGTTACAACAAGTCATTATTGGTTAATTACTAATATTAATGTATTTACAGGTGTTTTACCAACTCATACATATAAATTTTGTAATCATTGCAAAAAAAGTTTTTTAAGTAATATGATTGTAGGGCATAAATGCGTTAAAAATAAATGTAAATGTTGCGGTGAATACAAAGATTGTAAAAAAGATTGGGATTTGTGGAATATTGGAGTTGATTTAGAAGTTAAATACCCTAAACAAACAAAAACAAAAAGGATAAAAGGTAATGCTTTACATTGTAATGTATGCGGATTAAATTGTGTTAATGAAAAATGTTTAGAAAATCATATTCTTAATAATCATACTTACAAAAGTAAAAAGAGAAAAGATGAATTAAAAGAATGTGATGTTTTCAAATGTTTCAAATGTAAATCGTGGACTGATAAAGAAAGATATTTAGATGAAGTTCACAAATGCGGAGAAAAGAAATGCCTTAATTGTGAAGAATATTATATGGGTGATAATCATTCATGTAATATTATGAGAACTAAAAAAACTGAAAAATCAATGGGAGAAGGACATAATTATTATTGCTTTGATTTTGAAAGTATGTTTGATGAAAATTTAAATCATAAAGTAAATTTAATTAAAGTAGGTAAATTATATGATGATGAATTTATGATTACTTTTAGAAATTTAAAAGATTTTATGAAATGGTTTTCAACATTAGAAAAATCAACTTTAATTGCTCATAATGGTAAATCATATGATACTTGGTTAATTTTTAATGAAATTGAAAGAACAGAAGGTGAAAGACCTAAAAAAATTGTTTTGGCTGGACAAAAGATTATGTATATGGAAACTAAAAAATGCAGGTTTATTGATAGTTTGAATTTTGTTAATTCAACATTGGCAAAATTTCCTAAAACATTCGGTTTAGATGAAAATGAATTTAAAAAGGGTTTTTTCCCTTATCTTATGAACACGAAAGAATACAAAGATTATATAGGAGAATTCCCTAACATTGAATTATTTGAACCTGATAAAATGAAGTCAAGAAAAGATTTTGATAAGTGGTATAATAAACAAAAAATATTACACGATGAAGAATTTAATAATGTAATTGCTAAAAAATATAATATTACACCTAAAACAAAAGAGTATGATTTTGATAAAGAATTAAATGAATACTGCGAAAGTGATGTGAGGATATTAACCAAAAGTATGGAAGTATTCAGGGATAGTATGAAAAAATTAACTGATGGTTTAGACCCTTTACAATGTGTAACTATTGCCAGTTATTGTATGAAAGTATTTTTAACAAATCACGTTCCCACAGAAAAAGAATTAGATGGAGAAATTGAAGAAGAAAGAAATGAACAATCAGGAATAAGTATATTGAAAAAAGAAGATTATAATACTATGAAAAGAGGATTTTTTGGTGGTAGAACAGAAGTATTTAAATTATACAAAAAATGGAGTAATAAAGATGTTAAACAAGGTAGATATGGTAAGTATGTTGATATTGTTAGTTTATATCCAACAAGTCAATTTTTAGATTATTTACCTTATGGACAACCAAAACATTATGTATTTAATGAAGGTGATGAAGTTGATATTAATAATTACTTCGGTATGATAAGATGCGATATTGTATGTCCTAAAAATTTACACATTCCATTATTAGGAGGTAAACAAGTTACACCTGATGGAACAGAGAAATTTCAATTTGGTTTGAATGATATGAAAGATGTTGTTTATTCAAGTGAAGAAATAAAAAAAGCATTAACATTAGGTTATAAAATTACAAGGGTATATGAAATATACCATTTTAAAAAATCCAAAGAATTATTTAAATCATACATTAGAACTTTTATGAAAGGTAAAGTATGCGGTGGTGGACATAGTGGAACATACGAAGAAAAAGTTAAATATTGTGAAGAATATAAAATTAAATATGGTATTGATATTAAACCAGAAGAATTAGTTAAAAATAGTGGACTAAAAGCAGTATCTAAATTATGTCTAAATTCTTTGTGGGGAAAATTTGGACAACGCCAAATGGCAGAAGATAAATACATGAATGCTGATGAATGGTTTAAACTTAAAAAACGATATGATAATGATGAAGTAGATATTTTAGATAGACAAGACCTTGGAGATGCTATTTATGTTAAATTTCAAGAAAAGAAAGATTTAAAAACATCATTAAGAAAAACTAATGTTGCTATTTGTGCTATGTTGACTGCAAATGCTCGTTTAAGATTATATGAAGAATTAGAAAAACTTAATGAAAGGGTTTGTTATTGTGATACTGATAGTATTATTTATGAATATGATGAAAGTAAATATAATGTTAAAATGGGTAAATTATTGGGTGATTGGGAGGCAGAAGGAGAAGAAGACCATAAAATCACTGAATTTTGCGGAATTGCTCCAAAAGCATATTCATATAAATTAAAAGGCGAAAAAAGTTATGAAATAAAAAGTAAGGGTATTAGAATGACAGAAGAGAATAAAAGATTAGTTACATTTGATAGTTATAAGAAATTAATTGATAGTCAAAAAATTATTAAAGTTGATAAAATGGATTTTAAGAAAAGTAAAAATGGTATTCAAACAATTCATTCTAAAAAAGATATTGCCTTTGACCCTCAACAATTTAAAAGACAAATCATCAATAAATATGAAACTTTACCCTATGGAATTGTCGTATAATTATTATATAATTATATTAATATATAATGTTATTAGAAACAGCAAGTATAACTGAACTTTCAATTGCTGTTATTGGTATTTTAGGAGCAGTTGGAGGAGTAATAAAAGCAAGTAATTGCAAAAAAGTGTCAGTATGTAAAATAATAGAATGTGAAAAAGGTGAAGATGAAATATCACCAACAGAAACTGAATTAACAGAAATAGATAAAAATAAACCTATTTCTAATAAAATTGAATTAAAAAATCAGATAGAAGGAAAAGTATAGTTTTTTGACATACTTTTTTCTAAAAAGTATTTTAGAAAGAACAGGATATTCTTCCGTTATCAGGGTTCATTTGGTAAAGAACCATAATCTTACTTACATAACATACTTGCTGGGCAAATGTAGATGATGATGCAGTAGTTTCTTGAAGACTGGCAATTGATAGATTAGTAGTATTATAACCGCTTACTAATTGGTTACTATCTCCAAATGTTGAAACATCAACACCTATTACACCACGATTAGGAACAACATTAGCAGTAGTAAGTGGTGATGGTTGTCTTTCATTCATAGAAGTAGTTGTATTAGTCATCATAGAAGAAGCAAGGGATTTATCAATAGCACTAAAACAGGAAATTGTTTCCATATTTGATTTTTGGATAGTATTTAACTTTTGCTGGGGGATTAGATGTGATCCTAATCTGTATTGCTGGGAAGATACACCAATAAAAGGTAACCAGTGAGAAGCACCATAACCTATTTCTGCACCATCTGATGCTGTTGAATTTGTTGGAAATGAGGCATATAAAATACTATGAAGAGATTTATAACGACTATTAGGTATTAATGTTTCTAATTTACTTGAAGAATCTTGTTGTGCTTTTGTAATAGTTGCCAAAGATACTTTATACTGGAAACCACACCAATTAACAGGTTCTTTACCTTTCTCCCAACCATTAACTTTATTAATAATATCCATAGATGCCTGTTCATAAGTATTAATACGAGTATCAAGATTAATATCTAATACTTTAAGAGTGGAACTGGATTTAACAGGTTTGGAAGTATTAAGACTATTAAAAACTTTTCGTGCGTCATTTTCCCAAGTAATCTGAATTTCTAGGGAACTGCTTAACCAATCAAGGGGAATATGTTTTAAACAACTTGAAAGCATACCAAGAATTGGAACACTAAAAGAAATAATAGGAGTTTTAGCAGAATTTGTATCATTACCAGAAATCATTTCTCCAAAATAATCCATACTCATACCTTTTAGAGTTGCTCCAATAGTTTGTTGTTGTATAACAGGGTCGGCAACATCTGTAATATTTAGAGATGCTCCATTAGTAACAACACCAACATTATTAGCATCATAACTAACAGAAGCAACATTTAAAACAGATGCAACCATATTATAATTATCACAGGTTAATATAGAATTTCCTGAATGTATAACTTCTAATTTTCTAATACAATTAGATGCCCCATTATGATTTAAATAAATAGTTTGTGGTGATGATGAAGCATTAACATCAGTAGCATCAATATTACCCTGAACAGAAAAATTTAAATAACATTCATCAGTTGCCAACATAGAATTTTGTAAATTATCAACTAAAATTCTTGAAGTTGAACCACCATTAGTATCACCTGCCATAGCATGAAATTTCATTCTTTGGGTTGAGTGAGGAAGTGGAAGCGGTTTAGGTTCGTATCTAACACGAGGTTCAATAAAATTACTCATCTTATCTATACCTTAACAAAATAAAATATTTTTCAATATATTTTATTTAATTAATATTAGTAAAAAATTATAGTCAAAGTGTATTACCAAGATACAGACATTATACCATCACTATTAATAGAATATATACAATCGTGATTACTGAAAAATAAAGTTGAAACAGGTAATGTTGATGTAACAGCACCAATATCACATTCATAAGCAACTTGAACACTTGTTGTATTAATTCCAGCATTTCCTAAATAATTTTCACTATCTTCTAAATTAATTACTGAAATTGTGGCAGGAAAACTTGAAACAGCAGTAGTTTTACCAGTTTTAGGTAATGGTCGTTGCCCAAGAGCAGTAACATTGAAATCAGTCCAAAAACTTGAATTATTTAACTGGTTATTAGTGCCAACAAGACTTGTTGAACTGAAATTAATATTAGTTTCAGCAGTTATTTGTGATACACCTGACAAAAATGATTGTGGGAAATATTTACCTGCTATTTGGAGTCGTCCAGCATTAGCATTATCAGCGGAGGATTGTATTCCCATTGGAGATGTTTTAGGATTAGAACAATCAGTTTTATCTAATGAATAACTGGCAACAGCAACTGCTTTTAATGATTTATAACGGAAACCATTTAGAATACTATTAATTTTACCTCCACTTGTTAGAGTTTGGGCATCAACTTGAAGAATACTATCACATCTCCAATTACTTCCACTCCATGATATAATACCTTCATCATCACGACAACGACGCTTAACTGCTTCATTTTCTTGTTCACTTAATGTTAATACTTTGGCACAATAAGCAATCTCGCTAAAAGCAAGAGTTGAACTTGATGTATCTAATGTTGGATTTAATGCAGTTGATGAATTTCTAACATAAAAAGGATCAGTTGAACCAACCCAACGAATATGAACAGAAATATCATCATTTAAAAGTCCAGCAGGCAACATTTTATCAGACGCTCCTAAAAGTCCTAATAGTTTAATACAATAACTATCACTACCTACAACATTAGTTGTGCCAGTTGCTGTTGTTACTGGAACATTACTACCTAAATTAGTTAAACTTACACTGGGATTACCAAAATCACTCAAAGCATAATTTTTAGCATTAGCAACAGCAACATTACCATAATTTAAAATACTGGCAATTTGTGGAGCATTTTGAAATTCATTAATTAATCTATTACCGACATAAACCATTATTGACTGAACATAACTATATGCCCCAACTGGTGACATCATAAGAGTTGTTGATGATAATCCTGTTCCTGTAATATTATAATCACACTTAAATTTAAGATAACTTCTACTTGTATCAATATAAGTATTTTTACTATGGGGAATTCGTATAATTGAAACTTGATTATGTGATGAAGTTGCTTCACTTGAATGAAATTCTACTTTATCTAACCTACTTGAAGGTGCTTCGTCAAATGGAGTAAACACATTTTGTTTATTAACTAAATCTACTGACATCTTTATAAATTATATGAAGAAAATAATTTTAAAAATCAAAACTCTAATAAAACATCTTTTCTAATAATTGTTATAGGTTTATCACATTTTTTTTTCCTATTTTTTCTTGAAGTATTCTTAATTATTTTTTCATTTTGTCTTAAAATTTTTTTATTTTCCTCAATTAAAATATTTTTAAATTCATCAAACATTAATTCAATATGTTCATTTTTGTATAATGGTTTTAGATTATCTTTTATATCATTATCTATAAAAGATAATTTTGTTGTAAAATCTAATTCATCTAATAAATGCAAAGACATTAATTATTATATAATATATGCAACTAAAAAAATCTGTTCTTCCTTGACACGGAATTAAATTTTGGTTTTTGTTCTTCTTCTTCTTCCTCCTCACTTGATGATGATGTTTCTTCAATTTCACTTTCAGTGGTTAATTCATCACTTGTATAAACATTATTATCTATAACTTTTTCTTCTTCGCTTGAAGATTGTTCTACTTCTTCTTCGCTTGAAGATTTTTCTTCTTCTTCTTCGCTTGATGTTTCTTCTGCTTCACTTGATGATGTTTCAGGTGGTGGAGGAACATATTTTATTTTTTTAGGTTTTTCAAATCCTCCTGATTTAACTTTACCTGACATATTTCTTTTAACCTTTTTATTTTCAGTGGTTAATGTTTTTACTCTTTTAATTCTTTCTATGGTTTTCTTAATTTTTTTAGGTTTAACAGGTTCAGGTTCAGGTTCAGGTTCAGGTTCAACAACTTTTACTTTTTTAGGTTTTTTTACTTTTTTTACAGGTTCAGGTTCAGGTTCAGGTTCAGTTTCAGATTTTTTAGGTTGTTTAGGTTTAGGTTGGGGTTCTTCAACAATTTCTATACTATCATTAACAGGTTTATATTTATCTTGTTGTTGCGGTGTTAATTGTTTCCATTCACTTGCTATTAATTGTTGTAAATCACTAAAATGTTTATCAGGATGTTTCTCTTTTAACTCCTTATATCTATGTTTTGTATAAATATTATATTTACTTGGATTTCTTTTTCTTGCAGGCATATATAATTTACCCTTATATTTTAATTTTGAATTTTAAATTTAAAAGGGTATTTTATTTTTTATAATAACTCCACAAATATTTAACTGAATAATAATTTGGAGATGTCTTTAACTTATATGTAAGTTCTCCATTTTTATTTTTAATTCCCATTGCTCTTGCTAAATAAGATTTTCTTCTTTTTTCATCTAAATGATTTTTATGGGAATATAATCCTAATCCAGTTGTATCTTTATATTGCTCCATATTAGCATCACCAAAATTAATAGTTTTTCCATTATATGTAACAGCATATTTTTTACCTTTTACATTAGATTTTCTAAAAGTCGGCATATATAATATAAAATTATTTTTTATTAATATCAACTAATGTTTTATCTCCACATTTAATTTTTAACATATTCATGTTTTTACAACAAGTATTATTTAATTTATCTACTAATAAATAATTATATTTTTTATCAAATGAATATTCCATTAATTTTTCAAATTCCTTTCTACTGAATTGAGGTAATATTTCCCAGTTAATTCTTTCCATTTCTTTTAATGATACTGGATTAAAAAATAGGTAAGTTCTAAATAATTCCCTTAATCTTTTAGGAATCATATATGATTGATTAGACACCCATAAAGTTAAATTTTTATGCCTATGATTAGCAAGTAATTTTTTAATTAAATATATAACTGCTTTATCGTGAACTAACTCACTATAACAATCATCTATAATTAGTAAATGAAATTCTTGTTCTCCATCTTCTTCTGCTATATCATTATCAGCATCTACTTTATTTATAATTTCTAATAATGTTTCTTCATTTAAATCATCATAAGTTTTATCTTTACTAACCATATTCATAGCACTATTTTCTCCAAAACAATCACGACTTGTGGGAGGACATATTAAATATATATTATCAAAACATCTCCCATATTGTGTTTTACTTAATAGTAAAGAATTAATAAGACAACTTTTACCTGAATTAGGTGGAGAAAATATAAACATACTATGACTAATATTTACAAAAGGTGGTTTTATCGTTTCACTAATAATCTTATTTCTTGTGGTTTTACCCACTAATATTTTATTAGGCAATTGATGCTCTTCAATATCCATTATATATTATATACATACTTTTTTTAGAAAGTTTCATCGTATTTAATTTCAAATTCATAAAATATAGACTTGTTAATACAACTTTTTGGTTCTCCTCCACTATCTAATAATTTTAATCGTAAATCGCTTAATATTTCTGTTCCAATCTTCTTATGACTACCAACAAGATTTTTATTTTCATACATTATATAACCTTCTGTTGTCGTGTTATTATCTAATTTAAGTGAAGTTTCTGCATTTACATTTTCTGCTGTTTCTAATTGTTGTTGTTGTGTATTTAATGTCATAGTTCCATTACTAATATTAAAAGGAGGTGTCATACCATCAGGGTAAAATATTCCATCTACATCTTTGTCACCAATACTGATACTACCCATTGGTGCTCCTGTATGAAATGGGTTACTTAAAAATTCGTGGTCATCAGGTAATGTTCCACCTTGCCCATCTCCATAATAACCTAATTTCCAACCGCTTACCCCTTGTTGTTTATAAATAGTCCAAGTATGGTCAGTATTATTTAACTGAAAGATGCCATAAGGAGGTGTTGAAGTGCTTTCTTGAAAAGTGTGCCCAACTCTTATTATATTACCTCTATATAAATAATCACCTGATAAAGTTGGGTCATCTGTTCCACTTAATGTAAATCCTAATGCTTGTTGTTGTTCTTCACTTACATTTTGTGATGTAATTATTTCTTGTTCTTCTCCTGTTATAATTAAATTACTACCATTACCATTAACTATTGTTGCAATAATATCAGGATTTACACTATCTGTAATAGTATCCCCTTCTGTTGTATGAGAATCAAAATGAAAATTATGTATTATATGATTACTATATTCGTGGTTATCAAAATTATCATCAGTAAAATAATCTGTTATTTGTTGTGAACTATGAACTAAATTTGTATCCATAAGAATAAGATTATCTAAATGTGTATCCCAATAAGTTCCCCCATAATTACCAGCCATAGCATCACCTACTAATAAGGGGTCAGTTGCTAAAACTCCTTTATTTCTTTCACCATCTACATTTAATGTTCCTGTTGCGGTAATTGTTGCTTTTAATGAATTATCCATATACCATCTTAATTTACCTGTTGTTGCGTCATAAGT
>MDTG01050646.1_pt1 | contig 11555 bp, 5 predicted proteins | sample 811421 | NCBI WGS metagenome assembly MDTG01 (sample SAMN05326645, study PRJNA326480) | marine metagenome | isolation source: seawater | place: Pacific Ocean: South East | collected 2011
CTGTTCCAATTTTAAGTCCTGGATTATCGATTATTCCATCTATAAAATATTTCAATGAACTTTTTGTTAATCCAGATGATGAGACACACTCAAGGAAATATATAAAGGGTATTTGGGGGTTAGGGGATCTTACAATTTTTGGTAGGGTAAAAGAATTTAAATATGAATATACTTTTTTTTCTGGACTAGGGGTACCATTAAGGGCAACATGTAGTGTTCACATTGAAGAAGTTCCAGCACCTTCATTTATGTCTTATTTCATGAGTCCAGATATAACAAGAATACCCAAAGTTAAAGAAAGTGATGATATAATCGATTTTTGTGAAAAATTCTATGATGACAAGAATTATTACTTAAAAGTAGCAGACCACAATAATTTACCTTCATTTAGAAAATTAAAAACAGGCACCAATTTAGAGTTTCCTCCAATTAAGAAATAATGAGTTTACTATCTCCATCACCATCTGATTCTATCAATCAGATAGCTTCATTTTCAGTTAAAATTAATGGGTCTTCATTAGGAACTTCTTATAAGGTTTATAGTATAAACATATATAAGGAGATAAATAAATTGAGTAGGGCAACAGTATCTATAATAGGTGGGGATCCTAAAGAAAATAGTTTTGACGAGAGTGAGGAAAGTATGTTTTCTACAGGGAAAACTGTTGAAATTTCTTTAGGATACGATCAAACTAATGTTTCTGTTTTTAAAGGAATTATTTCAAAACATGGACTTCGGATTAAAAAAGGTTTTCAAACTGCTACATCAAATAATTTATTGATTCTGGATTGTGTAGATGTTGCAGTAAAACTTACAAATACATATACAACTGAAATATATGAGGATAAATCGGACAGTGATATTATTAGTTCTTTATTATCAAATGTTTCTGGTCTTTCGAAAAGTGTGTCATTTACATCTGGAATGAATGATTTCCTGCCAAAATATAATTGCAATGATTGGGATTTCATTCTTCAGAGAGCAGAATTAAATGGAATGGTGGTTTTAAATTCTGATAATCAAGTTACAGTTACTGAGCCAAAACCATTATTAACTATACCAGAGCTAACAATTACCTACGGAAAAGGGATGGTTGATTTTCAAGCGGAGGTTAATGCAGCTTCTCAGTATAGCACTTTTGATATTAGTAGCTATGATCCATTCAGCGAAAAGAGTGTTTCAAGTGCAAGTAAAGAACCCTCATTAATTGATCAAGGGGATTTGGATGGAATAACAATAAGTAAAGATGTAAGCCCTTCAAAAAATGAACTATCAACCTCCTCTATTTTAACTTCTTCAGGAGCTAAAGATATTGCAGATGCATATTTAATGAGATCCCGTTTAAGTAGGTTGGTTGGAAAAGTTTGTGTAAAAGGTGTCACTAAACTAGATTTAGGTTCTGTAATCACCTTAGTTGGTTTTGGATCTCGATTCAGTGGTCTAGCATATGTTACTCATCTATCACATCAATTTAAAAATGGCTCATATACTACTTGGGTAGGTTTTGGAATGAGATACAATCCTATAGAAAATAAAAATGAGATTGATATTAATAAATTTACAACTAAAATTGAAGGTCTTCATATTGGAACTGTAACAAAAATTGACTCTGATCCTAAAAGTGAATTTCGAATTCAAGTAAAAATACCTACACTAAAAAATACAGGAGATGGTTTATGGGCAAAACTTTCTACAATATATACAAGTAAAGAAGCCGGTTCATTTTTCATTCCTGAAGTAGACTCCCAGGTAGTTGTGTCTTTTCTTTCTAATGATTCAAGATATCCAATAATTTTAGGATCACTTTATACTAACGCAACAAACCCATATAAAAGTATTGAATCTGAAAACCAGTTTAAAGCAATAGTTTCCAAAGAAAAGCTTACAATAGAGTTCGATGATAAAGAAAAAATTATTTCAATAAAAACTAGTGACGATAATTATATTAAAATAAAGGAAACAGATAAAGAAATTGAAATTACAGATATAAATAAAAATACAATAACTACTTCTTCTAGTGGAATTGATATTTCGAGTGCAAAGGATGTAACCATAGAAGCAAAAGGTAAAATTCTATTAAAGGGCAGCCAGGGAATTACTGCTGACGGTGGTAGTAAAGTAACAATTAGCGCAGGATCTATAGCAATGAATTAATATTATGGACGATAAAGAAAAATCTTTTTTAGGTAAGGGATGGTCATTTCCTCCAGCTTTTGACAAAAAACTTGGAAATGTTGAAATGGTTTCTATGGATGAAGATATAAGGCAAAGTTTAGAAATCTATTTTGGAACAAAACCAGGAGAACGAATAATGCGAAAAAATTACGGTTGTTTTCTTCATAATCAGGTGTTCGAACTTGCCAACGAAAACCTTATTCAAGGACTTTCAAATGAATTAGAGCGAAGTATAAACGAATTTGAGCCGAGAATTTCTATTCTTAATATTTCTGCTTCAAAATCAAATAGTGTTGAGGGGCTAATTGAAATTAATATTGCTTATGAAATAAGGGCAACTAATAATAGGTCTAACATAGTATTCCCATATTATTTGAATGAAGGGACTAACATTAAAAAGTAAGCTATTGAAGTCACAAATTTTAGAAATATTGGAACCTGAAAAGATTAAGATTGACGATAGAAATATCGAGGATTTGATCATCTTCACTCTTGACCTTTCTAAAAAAATTAATTTTTACAATTTTAAAAATAAAAAAGACGGCTATTGGAACAATTTAATAGAACTTGACGACACTTTTTTATTAGCTGAAATTCTTCAATTTGATTTGTTATTTCATGACCAAAAGAGATTAAATATTATTAAGAATCTTGATAATTTCTCTTCTAAACAAGAAAAAGAAAAAATTTTTAGTGATCTTTTTAATCTTATATCTGACTATTTTCAAAATATTAATAGATGGTATATTTCAGCTACTAGAAATATAACATCTGTAGAAAGTTCTCCTATAGAACAAGAGTTAGAACAAGCTATTATTAATAAGTTGAAATCTGTTTTTCATATTTTCGGGAATTACTATTTAGGCCTGAAAGAGCAAAAAGAGTATAAATTTTCTCTCAATTTTGATCCTGAACTATTTACTTCAATATGGCAGCCAAATCAAATTGAAAGTACTAATATTTTTTCAGATATTGATACTCAACAAGATATGCTAAGCAGCGGGTTAAAGAAGTTAATCTTACTTTATAATCCAATTTATAATGTACTTTATAATATTCAATTAAGTGCAAAGCCATTATTTGAAAATTCGCTAAATGGAAAAAGTATACACAAAGCCCACATGGGGCTAATTTTAGGATTTTTTAATTTATTTAAAAATCTTCAAAATGACATTAATTCACTTTCAAAAAAACACTTAGATTACTATTACAAAAAAATCTTGATGCAAGAGCCAAAAAAAATTAGGCCAAAAAAGATATTTGTTCATTTTGAAATTAATCAAAACTTAAAATCAATTAATTTACCTGCTCATAGTAAGATCATAGTAGGGCAGTATGATAATGGTAATAATATTGAATATGAAACAGATATTGAAATCAACTTAAACAATATAAAAATAACCAAGTTGAGTACTTTTTTTATAAGTAAAAATATTAGGACTGAATATAATTCAAGTTTTAAACTGGTTTCTGGTTTATATAGTAAAACCCATTGTTCATCAAATGATGAAGTACTCGAGTTTAATGAAAATGATACTGTTTTTTCTAGTCTTGGTGAAGAGCAGTTTTTAAAAACTGAAGCAAGGCAGACTATGGATGTAGCTCGGGTTGGCTTTGCAATTTCTTCACCAATTTTAAAGTTGGCTAAAAGTGATAGAGAACTTAAATTTAAAATTCAATTTACACCAAATTCACTTAAAACACTTACAAATTTAATAATTGATATCTCAAACCAAAGAGGCCTAACTGAAGAGGAGATATTTAGTGAAATTTTTGACAGAATGTTCTTGATTAATTACACAAATTTTGAGGGCTGGATTCATATTGATAGTTACACTGTTATTTATCCAGAGGATTGGTCAGAAGGTGAAATAACCATTAAAATTGAATTGGATAGAAGAATGCCTTCAATTGATAATTATGTTGAGGATATTCATTTATATAATTATAGCTCACCTTTTCCTGTTTTTGAATTCAAATTAAATGAAAGAGAATTTTACCATGCTTATTCTTTTTTAGCTGGAATGGAACTCGCCAAGATAGAGATAGATCTTTCGGTAAGTGGTTTGAATAAGTTAACAGCATTAAATAAAGAGGGGTACATTGATTTAAATAGTGAATTCGAATTATTAGGAGCTTCACCAAAAAAGGGTTCTAGCATATATATTGGTACCAACGAATTATTTTGTAAACCTATAACATCATTAAATATTAGTTGGGATTATAAAAATTATCCTCCTGAGAGTATTGATTTACAAGATTATTACAAAGAATATAATCGGGGAATTGAAAATCACAGTTTTAAATTAAAATTATCAGCACTTTCAGATTTTACTTATAAAAGAAAAGGGAGTGAGGATATAGTATTTGAAATGTTTCAGTTAGATGATCAGGCAAGGCTCAAAGAAAATTTTGTATTAAGGGACATTGACATTTCAAAATTAAAGTTAAAACCAAAGTATGATTTAGATTTTGATTTTGTAGAAGAATATTCAAAAGAAGCAGAGACAGGCTTTTTAAAAATAGAACTTATAGATCCAAAAATTGGTTTTGGTTTTGATGTTTATTCACCAATTTATAATGAAGCAGTTCTTAATGCAAACAAACAAAAAAAAGGTGTTGAAATTAAGCCTCCAAATCTACCATGGGCACCATTAGTTGATTTTCTTTCCATTGATTATAATGCAAATACTACATTATATTTTAATAAGTCTCACTCATCTGAAAATGATTTTGAACAACAAAATTCGTTTTTTTTAATTTCTGATCAAGGTACTCGGCAGACATTTACAAACAAAGGAATTTTAAGTAATTTACTTATTCCAAACTTTGATTTCTCAGGTGAATTTATAATTGGTCTGGAAGATGTAAAACCTCCTCAAACTCTTAATCTAATGATAGAGGTTAAAAAAAGTGAAAACACAGGGTATGAATTTAGTCAAAAATTAGATTGGCTTTATTCAAGTGCTAACGGTTGGAAAAAGTTTAAACCTAGTCAAATTCTTTATGATGAAACGCTTTCATTAATGAAGTCTGGAGTTATTTCACTAAGCTTGCCTCGAGATATAAGTAATGGCTTTGAATACTTTAATGATAATCAATTCTATATAAAAGCTAGCTCAAAAAATAAAGCAGACCAGTTTAGTCTTATTAAAGCAGTTCATAATAATGGTATAACTTTATCAGAAATAGTGCCAGAAGATATTATTGCTGACTCGACAGATCATATTGAACCTAATTCTGTTCAGGAACTGGAAAACCCAGTTTCAGGTATCATTAGAATAAATCAACCAATTGGTTCATTTGGAGGAAACCATAAAGAGAATGATTTAGAATTTTATAATAGAGTAAGTCAATTACTTCGTCATAAAAATCGCCCTATTTCAAAATGGGATATTGAAAAATTCTTACTCAAAGAATTCGATTGGTTATTACATGTAAAATGTATATCAGAAAATAAAAAAGAAGACTTCACTGAAAATTGTCTGAAAATTTTATGTCTAAAAAAAATTGATAAATCACAAAATATAGATGAAATAAAATTAAATGGAGCAGATATTGCTGAAATAAAAAATGTTCTTAGTCAATATTGTTCTCCTTTTTTGAAAGTTAAGATTATCAATCCAGTATTTGAAGATATTTTAATAAAATGTAAAATTAAGTTTTCAAATATCTCTGGCGGTATAGCTATTAATAAATTAAATCGTGATTTCTTTAAATTTATATGTCCTTGGGTCGATGGGAATGGTAAAATAAGAGATTTATTTAAAAAGTCTGAGATAATTAAATTTATTAAATCAAGACATTATGTTTCTTTTGTTACAGGATTTTCCATTATTCATTTTAAAACTTTACCTGAGGGGAATGTAATCGCATATGATAGTTCAAATGACAAAGAAGAAAAAGAATTGATTCAACCAGGTTCACCATGGTCAATTTTTGTTCCTAGAAATAATAATAAAATTGATATAGTTGAGAAAGCTGAATATGAACCACCTGAACCTATTGAATTTAGCGAACTTGATATAGAAGGAAATTTTATTATTAACTCTAATGATGCATCTCCGGATTTAAATTTTGAACCAGAGCAAACCGAAGATGAAACTGAAAAAACAAAAAATTTAAGTGTAATTAAAATTAAAATTTAAAAATGGCTTTAATTAACAGACAAACTTTAAAAAATTACTTTCAAAAGGGAGGCTTTGCAACTGAAAAACATTTTGTTGATTTAATTGATTCGTCACTAAATGTTGTTGATGATGGTATTTCTATAAATCAAAAACAAGGACTAAAACTTAATCCTCTTGGAAGTTCAAACAGGCTAATGTCATTTTTTAGAAAAGCAACACAAAAAGAGCCTGATTTTTCAATTAATATGAATCAGGAAAACTTGGAGGGCTTATCAATTAATTCCAAAGATAGAACCCCATTAATTAAATTTAATGATAAACAGAGAATTGGAATACATACTAACGAACCTCAATTTGATTTTGATGTTAGAGGAGTAATAGGGATTGAATCCAAAACAGGAAATTATGCATTTGGTGAAGTAGATGGAGATGGAAATTGGCAAACCATAATTTCCAATTTAGATGGAATCAATGGCTTTGAAGTAGTTGCCTCAATTAGAGGTAAACAGGGAACTGGTCGATATGCTCTTACACATGCTATTGCATTGTCCACATTTGGTGGCAGGTCATCCCGTAATAAAATTAAATCTTCCCATGCACACTATGGAAGCTTTTTTAATCGACTTTCCTTGAGATGGGTTGGGGAGATGCATAATTATGAGTTACAAGTGCGAACAAGAAGACATTATGGTGTAAATGAGCTAGATGGACAGCCATATAAAATTAAGTTTAACTTAAGTCGTTTTTTTTCCGAATAATTTTTAATGATAGAACCAACTAATTTTACTGAACCAGAATTTAAAAGTGATAGTGAAAACTATGATTTACTTCTTGAAAAAGGAATTTCATTGGTTCAAAATTATAGTGGGGAGAATTGGACTGATTATAATCATCATGACCCTGGGGTTACCTTATTAGAACAATTATGTTATGCTTTAACAGACTTAGGTTATCGAACCAATTTTCCTATTGAGGACTTATTAATTGGAAAAAAAGAAGATTTAAATCTAGAAAAGACAAACTTATTCTTTCCAATTGATAAAATCCTACCTTCATCTCCACTTAACGAGAGAGATTATCAGAAGATGATCATTGAACTTGTAGAGGAGGTAAAAAATGCTTGGGTTCAACCTGTAAATGACAACTTTCTTGGCTTAAATGGTCTTTACAATGTATTTGTACAATGTGAGGATAATATAAATTTAGAACTTGATCAGGAAAAAATTTATAAAAAAATCTTTGACTTATTGATGGAAAATAGATCATTAGGCACTGACTTTCAAAAACTACAGATACTTAAAAAAGACAATATAAGTATAGATGCAAGAATCAAAATCGATTCTTTTGTCTTGGGTGAAACAATTCTTTCTGAAATCTATTTTCAAATTGAAAAAGTTTTAAATCCTAACATCAAATTTCAAGACATAGAATTAATCCATAAACAGGGATTTCCAGTGGAAGATATTTATTCAGGCCCAGCCCCCATAAAAGGATACATCAATCCCAAACACTTTTCTTTAAAAACAAGTGAAATTTATATTTCAGAAATAAAAGAAATTATTGAAAGAATTAATGGAGTTATAGAAGTTGAAGAGATTTTTTTATTCAAAAATGGAATTAAAATATTTGAAGATATAATTACTTTTGGCGAAGATAATTACCCTTTTTTAAATAAAAATATAAGTAATTACGCAACAGCTTCAGAACAAATAAAATTGTATCGCGACAATAATTTGAATCAAATAGATACAGTCATTCTTTCACAGCTTTATGACTCTTTAAGTATTACGGATAGAAAAAATCATTATAAAAAAGTAAAACCCCATAAAATAGATCTTACTGGGCGTTTTAGAAAGAAAGACTTAAAACAATATTTTTCTATTCAAAATGAGTTCCCCTCAGTTTATGGATTAAAGGAAAACGAGCTCCCTCTTAAGTCTAATAAAAAAAGACTTGCTCAAGTAAAACAACTAAGGGGTTTTTTGACCTTGTTTGAGCAGTTAATGGCAAATCATTTAAGCCAAATAGCTAACTTCAATAAATTTTTTTCTATTGATAAAGAAATAAGTAAAACACTTTATGTTCAATATGCAGAAACTATTCCTGGCCTAAAGGATTTATTACATTTTAATAGTAAGGAGGAATATGTAAATTACTTAGGCTTGATTTCTGAATCTGAAAATAAATTTTATAAAAGGCGAACCAAAATTATTAATCACCTTCTTTCTCGATTTAGCGAACATTTTGATACTGAAACTCTTGAAAAACTTATCAAAATACAATTTGATTCAGTGACTGATAACGAGGCTAAAAAGAGAATTTTAGATGCTAAAATTAAATATGCAGAAAATATAATTGAAAATGGGAAAAATAGGGGAGTAGGGTTTAATTATATAAAAGATACTTGGGATACAATAAATACTTCTGGTCTTGAAAAAAGAGTTAAATTATTGATTGGAAATCAAGAATTGAATTTTCGCTCTTTAATCACTCCTCTTGTTGAAGATTATAATAAGATTGATGAAGCAGAAAGATGGAAACGTAAAGTACTTAAAATAAAGGGAGGAACAACTCTTGAGGTTTTAAGAAATTCGACTGAAAACAATAAGGATCTTTCTCAAGAATTAAATTATTATTCTGAGACAAATGCCGATTTTAAATTTTTATTCACCAATGCAAATAAATCAAAAAATTATAAACTGGTTACAAGTACTTTTAGGAAAAAAGATATTCATCATCTTCTTTATAGTGCTCCTGGGTTAGTTACTCCAATAGAGGTATATCGATCTGACTCACAGGAAGAGTGTTTGAATGCACAGAATAAAGGGATGCAAAGGTTTGAGAGTCTTAACATGCTATGTGAGGGGTTTTTCTTGGTGGAACACATTCTTCTTAGACCCTTACTTTCAACAGATTACTCTGTAAGTTATTTTGATGATGATAAAACACCTTTTCTTATAAGTTTTGAATCAGGTGGTTTTGAAGAACAAAATGATATTCGTAATGACATCTTTGTCTTAGGCACTAAGAAAGAAAACTTTTCCGTGATAAAAACTGAAGGGAAAAAAGATTATCAACTTATACTTTTCGATATTTTTAACAAACCTATTTTTAAATCTCCTAAACAATTTTCTTCTAAAGGATTAGCAACCTCAGAAATGAAAAAATTATTAAACTTTTTTATTAAAAAAAGTGATGAACAAACACCTATCGAAGATTTTAGTGAAATCCACATAGACAAAGGGAGTAGTCACGAGTTCCCATCAGACTTTCCTTATTCTAATCGATTGAGTTTCATTTTTCCAGACTGGCCATTAAGATTTCAGAACACTGAATTTAAGAATTATTTATCATCTATTATTAATGAGCATGTTCCTGCTCAATTTGAATACGAAATCTATTTTATAAACATAAATCAACTCAGCGTTTTTGAGGATACTTATTTCAATTGGTTGGACAAAAAGAAAAATAGTGACTTTGAGAACTTGGATGCTTTTGCACTTCAACTTATTCAATTACTCAAAAGTTACAAATCTGAGTAAATGCCAGTAAACGGAAACATTCGAAAGTTTCGTTATGATTTGTCTTTAAATGATGAGCAAATTTTTGAACCTTTAGGTGATAAACTTATTGAGCTTACCAAAACTAAATTGATTCGAATTCTTGAAGAAGTTATTGAAGAATCAGGACAGAAAAATTTAGTCATCGATAAAATTGAAATCAATGTAGGTCAGATAGATATTAATAACTTAGAGATACTTTCAAAAAAGTTTAAAAATCAACTATTATTGTTTTTTCAAGGTAAAGCTGAAGCAATAAAACTCAGTGATCCAAAAAAGGAAGAGGAAGCTATTTTGTTTTTTATAAATAACGGATATTATCCATGGTGGATAAGTGATGAATCTGCATTTAATTCAATGATCATTGGGCTTGATACATCTTCATCATTTTCTAAAAATTTAATTTCAAATTTACTATTGGACCAAAAAAGATATTCCCGAATTGTAAATACACTTGAATCAAAAGCCAAGGAAATTTTGATCACTAAGTTGGTTGGATCCAATAAATTTTTTTTTGAAGCACTTATTAATTTTTCAAATGACCTTTTACAAAATGAGAAGATTCTTGGCAATAAATCTGTTTTATTGGAAAGTAATGAAATTGAATATTTTTTGATTGATCAAATAGAGGCCTCAAAAAAAATAAATCAACAATTAATAATTATAAGTCTTTTAGATTATTTTTCAGATTATTTTGGCATTCCTAATTTATCATTATCTAAGTTATTGTCAAAAGAACTTGATTACTCTAAAGTAAATCCATTAATTAAAAAAAATTTAAAGCGTGTTTTAGATCTAAATAAAACAGAATATAGTGACTTAAGTTTTACGGAATCATTAATTAAAAAAAGTGAAAAAGATCTTTCAATTCAACCATTAAAAAGCAGTAAACTTTCTGATCAACAATATAGCTCAAGTGCTGTTCTAAATATATTAATCAACTTTCTTGAAAAAGGTTACTTTGATAATTTATTCAATGTAATTGAACAATACAAAAAGGCACTGAGATTTCTTTTGATTGAAGAAAATCAAAAACTAATTCAGCATATAAGTAGTGATTCCTTTTTGGATTCCGAAATCAAGGTAGAAAGGCTTTCATCAATAATTTCTGAGTTTACTTTAGCTAAAATTGTAGACTTACAAAGTGCAAGTAGAGACACAAAAATATTAGTTGATGATTTAAATAATATTTTTTCTGACGAGTCATTTATTCAAAAACTTTCTTTTTATGATTCAAAAAAATTCACTCTTTCTTTTTTCCAAAAAGTACTATTAATGGAACTATTAAAGAATAGAGCTCAGAAAAAGGAAGCTTTTAATTTCATTAATGAATTTTTGAAGCAGTATACAAAATTTGGTTCAATTGAAAGAAATGATCTCCTTTTCGAATTATATAGGATTGGTGAAAAAAGAAAATTTAAGACTTCTTCTAAACGAATTTTTGACATTCTTTTTTCCTCTCAATCAAACATAGATAAATCCTTGCCTTTAGAGAAAAATAAAATTAAATCAAGTGAAGATAAAAATCAACCTCTAGAAACCCAAGAGCAATTTGATTTGAGTCAAATTTCAAAGATGAAAAAAGATGAGCTTGTTGTAATAATTGTTAATTTATTAGTCAACCTCCCTGATTCAAGGGATCAGTTGGAAAAATTTATTTTTCAGAGTTCATTTTTCAATGTTATAGAA
>MDTG01149311.1_pt1 | contig 11555 bp, 24 predicted proteins | sample 811421 | NCBI WGS metagenome assembly MDTG01 (sample SAMN05326645, study PRJNA326480) | marine metagenome | isolation source: seawater | place: Pacific Ocean: South East | collected 2011
GTTACAGGTCCAATTCCTTTGCCAACTCATAAAAAAATATTCACTGTGTTGCGCTCACCTCACGTGAATAAGAAAAGTCGTGAGCAATTTCAGTTGAGTTCTTATAAGCGACTGCTGGATATATATAGTTCTTCGTCCAAAACCATTGATGCACTCATGAAGCTTGAGTTACCGAGTGGTGTGGAAGTAGAGATTAAAGTATAATAACTGCTTACTAACGTGAGCACATGTCCTGAGCTGCGTGCGAGGGAAAAACGGAAGCAAAATGATATTCAGGACTGAATTTATTTTGGTCCTGTTTTTTGAGATAAGAATAATTAATTAAAAAGTAACATTTATGTCTGGGTTAATTGGAAAAAAGATAGGGATGACCAGTATTTTTGACGTTCGGGGGAAGAATATTCCTTGTACAGTTATTGAGGTGGGTCCCTGTGTTGTTACCCAAGTCAGAACCAAAGAGGTTGACGGGTATGAAGCGCTTCAACTAGGTTTCGATGACAAAAAGACTATTAATAAAGCTGCTGAGGGTCATGCTAAAAAAGCAGGTACTATTGCTAAGCGAAAAGTCGTCGAGTTCCAAGGATTTGAGGAGGAGTATAAGTTAGGAGATACTTTAACGGTAGAACATTTCATTGAAGGTGAGTTCGTGGATGTAGCAGGGATCTCTAAAGGAAAAGGATTTCAAGGAGTCGTAAAGCGACATGGTTTTGGTGGTGTGGGTCAGGCGACTCACGGTCAGCACAATCGTTTGCGTGCTCCTGGATCTATTGGTGCCGCGTCTTATCCTGCTCGTGTGTTCAAGGGAATGCGTATGGCTGGGCAGATGGGCAATTCAAAGGTGAAAATTGAAAACTTACGAGTGTTAAAAGTGGTTCCAGAAAAGAATTTGCTTGTGGTTAAAGGTTGTGTGCCTGGTCACAAAAACGCTTATCTAACAATTACAAAGTAATAATGAAGTTAGCAGTATTAAACAGAGACGGAAAAGATACGGGAAGAAAGGTTGATCTATCAAAGGATATATTTGGTATTGAACCAAACAATCATGCCGTTTATTTGGACGTGAAACAATATTTGGCCAACCAGCGCCAAGGGACACACAAAGCCAAAGAGAAGGCAGAAATAACCGGTAGTACCCGTAAGTTAAAAAAGCAAAAGGGAACCGGTACTGCCCGCGCCGGTAGTATTAAATCTGGTATTTTTAAAGGGGGAGGGCGTTTTTTTGGACCTAGACCGCGGGATTACAGATTTAAACTCAATAAAAATGTAAAGCGCTTGGCTCGCCGATCTGCGTTGAGTATGAAGGCCCAAAATAAAGCGATCCTCGTTTTGGAGGACTTCAATCTGGAGATGCCTAAAACTAAAGAGTTTAGCTCGATAATTCAGTCTTTAGGTTTGGAAAACAAAAAATCTCTGTTCGTCTTGGGTGACTCAAATAATAATGTATATTTGTCGTCGCGTAATTTACGAGGCACTGAGGTTATAAAAGACTCAGAGTTAAGTACTTACAAGATAATGAATGCAAACAGCATTGTGTTGTTTGAAGGTTCTTTGGAAAGTATTGAAGAAAACTTAAGTAAATAGATACAAGATGGATATCTTAATAAAACCTATTATTACAGAAAAAGCTACTCGCAGTGCGGAAGATTTTAACTGTTTCACTTTTGAGGTGAACCCAAATGCGAATAAGATTGAAATCAAAAATGCAGTTGAAACTGTGTACGGTGTTTCAGTTACTTCAGTTCGAACTATTAATGTCCGTCCAGATCGTCGTGTTCGTTACACGAAAACGGGGATTCAAACTGGTAAAACAAATGCAGTAAAAAAGGCAATTGTACAGGTGGCGGAAGGTGATTCAATAGATTTTTATGCTAATATCTAAAGTAATTTAGATTAATTGAGACAACAATGTCAGTAAGAAAATTAAAACCAATCACCCCAGGACAGCGATTTAGAGTCGTAAATGGATTTGACGCCATTACGGCTGACAAGCCGGAGAAGAGTCTGCTCGCTCCGAGAAAACGTTCAGGGGGAAGAAACAGTCAAGGAAAGATGACCATGCGCTATATTGGTGGTGGTCATAAAAAGCGTTATCGAATAATCGATTTCAAACGCGATAAACAAGGAATACCTGCAACTGTAGCTTCAATACAGTACGACCCTAATCGTACAGCATTTATTGCACTTCTTCACTATCAAGACGGCGAAAAGCGCTATATCATCGCTCAAAACGGTCTAAAAGTGGGGCAAAATGTAGTCTCTGGTGATGGAGCTGCGCCAGAAGTTGGGAATGCACTTTCATTAGCACAAATTCCACTTGGAACAATTATTTCCTGTATTGAATTACATCCCGGTCAAGGAGCAGTTATGGCTCGAAGTGCGGGAGCATTTGCCCAGCTCATGGCTCGTGAAGGGAAGTATGCCACAGTCAAATTACCTTCAGGTGAGACAAGAATGATATTAGTCACTTGTTCAGCCACTATCGGCGCTGTTTCCAATAGTGATCATCAATTGTTGGTTTCTGGAAAGGCTGGTCGTTCTCGCTGGCTTGGACGTCGACCACGAACGCGTGCTGTGGTAATGAACCCAGTTGACCACCCAATGGGCGGTGGTGAAGGTCGGTCTTCAGGAGGGCACCCAAGGTCTCGTAAAGGAATTCCAGCCAAGGGATACCGCACGCGATCCAAAACTAAATCGAGTAATAAATATATTGTGGAACGTAGAAAAAAATAAGTCATGCCAAGATCATTAAAAAAAGGACCGTACGTTCACTATAAACTAGATCAAAAAGTTGCGGCGAATGTGGAATCTAACCAGAAGACAGTTATCAAAACTTGGTCACGTGCTTCCATGATTACCCCTGATTTTGTGGGACAAACCATTGGTGTCCATAACGGAAAGCAATTTGTACCCGTCTATATTACGGAAAATATGGTAGGACATAAATTAGGTGAATTTTCGCCCACACGATCATTCCGTGGTCATGGTGGAAACAAGAATAAAGGAAAAAAGTAAGAAGCAATGGGAGTTCGTAAACGAGAAAGAGCGGAACAAATAAAGGAAGCGAAAAAATCAAAGTATTTCGCTAAGCTGAATAATTGCCCCACTTCACCACGTAAGATGCGTTTGGTTGCCGATTTAGTTCGTGGTGAAAAGGTTAATCACGCTTTGAATATTTTAAAATTTAGTCAAAAAGAGGCCTCACGGCGCTTGGAGAAACTTTTGCTTTCGGCTATTGCCAATTGGCAATCTAAAAATGAAGACGCCTCGTTGGAGGAAGCTGACCTTTTCATTAAAGAAATACGTGTAGACGGTGGTACCATGCTGAAGCGCCTTCGTACTGCACCTCAAGGCCGCGCACACAGAATTAGAAAGCGATCCAACCATGTAACTTTGGTTCTTGGAGCTAACGATAACACACAAAGCTAGAAAGCAAATGGGACAAAAGACAAATCCAATCGGAAATCGCCTAGGTATCATAAGAGGATGGGAATCCAACTGGTACGGTGGAAACGACTATGGCGATAAATTAGCTGAAGACGATAAGATCAGAAAATATATTCATGCTCGTTTGAGCAAAGCGAGTGTATCTCGTGTAATTATAGAGAGGACTTTAAAACTTGTCACGATCACGATCACCACGGCACGTCCTGGGATCATTATAGGAAAAGGTGGACAAGAGGTAGATAAGCTTAAAGAGGAACTCAAGAAAATTACCGGCAAGGAAGTACAGATCAATATCCATGAAATAAAGCGCCCAGAATTGGACGCCTTCCTAGTAGCCTCCAGTATTGCTCGTCAAATAGAAAATCGTATCTCCTATCGTCGTGCTATAAAAATGTCTATTGCGGCTTCAATGCGTATGAACGCTGAGGGTATTAAAGTTCAGATTTCGGGTCGTTTAAACGGTGCTGAAATGGCACGTTCAGAAGCATACAAGGATGGCCGTATTCCATTGTCGACATTCAGGGCTGATATAGATTATGCTCTAGCCGAAGCACATACAACTTATGGTCGTTTAGGTGTCAAGGTTTGGATCATGAAAGGTGAGGTTTATGGTAAAAGAGAATTATCGCCATTAGTAGGACTAACCAACAAAAAATCAGGTGGAAAAGGAAATTCTGGACGTGGTGGAAACAAGTCACGACGTAACAGAAAATAATTTTTAAACACGAAAAAAGATGTTACAACCAAAAAGAACGAAGTTTCGTAAGACTCAAAAAGGCCGCATGAAAGGTAATGCTGGTCGTGGAAATCAGTTGTCTTATGGAACATTTGGTATTAAGTCACTAGATTCAAATTTCTTGACAGCACGTCAAATTGAAGCAGCGCGTATTGCGGCTACACGTTTCATGAAACGCGAGGGTTCGATTTGGATCATGATATTTCCAGACAAGCCTATTACTAAAAAACCTCTTGAGGTTCGTATGGGTAAAGGAAAAGGTGCTGTGGAATACTGGGCGGCTGTAGTCAAGCCGGGCAGAGTATTGTTTGAGGTTTCTGGAGTAACTCTTGAAACGGCAAAGGAGGCTTTACGATTAGCGGCTCAGAAACTTCCTGTTAAAACGAAGTTCATCATTTCTAGAGATTATCACGCTTAATATTGATATTGTCATTATGAAACAATCAGAAATTATAAAAGCATCAACAACGGAATTACACGAGAAGCTGGCAGAAATTAAAAAGGAGCATGCTGATTTGCGTATTGCTCACGCCATATCTCCTTTGGAAAATCCAATTCAACTTAGAGGCCTGAAGAAAGCTGTGGCTAGAATTGCGACTGAACTAACTAAAAGAGAAGTACAATAATTGTGTACCATCGAAACATGGAAAAAAGAAATTTAAGAAAAGAACGAATCGGGGTAGTGACCAGTAACAAAATGGAGAAATCCATTGTGGTAAGCGAGGTTAAAAAAGTAAAACATCCGATGTACGGAAAGTTCGTGTTAAAGACTAAAAAGTATGTCGCACACGATGAAAAAAATGACTGCAACGAAGGAGATACTGTTCGTATAATGGAGACACGTCCATTGAGTAAAACCAAGTGTTGGAGATTAGTAGAAATTATTGAAAGAGCGAAGTAATCATGGTACAACAAGAATCAAGACTGAAAGTAGCAGATAATACCGGAGCTAAAGAGGTACTATGTATCCGTGTTTTAGGCGGTACTAAAAGGCGATATGCCTCAATTGGTGATAAAATAGTGGTTACTGTAAAAGAAGCTGCGCCAAATGGAAATATTAAAAAAGGAAGTGTCTCAACAGCAGTTGTTGTGCGGACTGTAAAAGAGGTTCGTCGTCCAGACGGATCTTACATCAGATTTGACGATAATGCTTGTGTTCTTTTGAACCCGCAAGGAGAAATGAGAGGTACTCGTGTTTTTGGCCCAGTTGCCCGAGAATTGAGGGATAAGCAATTCATGAAAATTGTCTCACTAGCACCTGAGGTGCTTTAACGCAAAAGCTAAATGGAAAAGCTAAAAATAAAATCAGGTGACCTCGTATTGGTTATTGCGGGAGATCATAAGGGCAGTGAAGGAAAAGTTCTTCGAATTTTGAAGGACGTTAACAAAGCAATCGTTGAAGGTGTTAATCTCGTAAAAAAGCATCAGAAGCCTAGCTCAGCTAGTCCGCAGGGTGGTATTAGCGAAATGGAGGCACCGATTCATATTTCAAATCTTTCTTTAAAAGATCCTAAGTCGGGCAAAGCAACTCGAATCGGGTACAAAATGGAAGGGAATAAGAAAGTCCGATTCGCTAAAAAATCGAATCAAGTATTATAGTTATGGGATATATACCAAGACTTAAAGACGAATATAAGAGCAGAGTCGTTTCTGCAATGACTGATGAGTTCGGTTATAATAACGTTATGCAGGTCCCTAAACTCGAGAAAATTGTCGTTTCTCGCGGAGTAGGTAGTGCAGTTGCCGACAAAAAACTCATTGAATATTCAGTTGATGAACTAACCAAAATTACCGGCCAAAAGGCAATAGCGACCATTTCTAAAAAAGATGTTGCATCTTTCAAATTAAGAAAGGGAATGCCAATTGGTGCAAAAGTGACACTTCGTGGAGAACGTATGTACGAATTTCTGGATCGATTAATAACATCGGCTTTGCCACGCGTACGAGATTTTAGTGGTATTAAATCAACCGGATTTGATGGCCGTGGTAATTACTCTTTGGGTATTACCGAGCAAATTATTTTTCCAGAGATTGATATTGATAAAGTGAAGAAGATTGAAGGGATGAATGTTACCTTCATAACTTCTGCTCAAACCGATCAAGAAGCTAAATCATTATTAACCCAATTGGGATTACCCTTTAAAAAGAACTAAGATGGCGAAAGAATCAATGAAAGCCCGTGAAGTGAAAAGAGCAAATACTGTTGCTAAGTTTGCTGCAAAGAGAAAAGCTTTGAAAGAAGCTGGAGACTATGAGGCGCTTCAAAAACTACCAAAAAATGCTTCGCCGATCCGTATGCACAACCGTTGTAAGTTGACTGGTCGTCCGAAGGGTTACATGAGAACATTCGGAATATCACGTGTGATGTTCCGTGAAATGGCAAATCAAGGATTAATACCAGGAGTACGAAAGGCAAGCTGGTAATTATAAATAAACCGGGTGAAGGTTTCGATAGAACGGAAAACCGCATCCATAAAAAATCGAATATGAATACAGATCCAATTGCAGACTTTTTAACGCGTGTTAGAAATGCAAGTCTCGCTGGTCACCGTGTTGTTGAGGTACCTGCGTCCAATGTCAAAAAGGAAATAACCAAAATTCTTTTTGATCAAGGTTATATTTTGAGCTATAAGTTTGAAGATGGCGGAAGCCCTCAAGGCATTATTAAAATCGCTTTAAAATATGATAAAATGACAAAGGAACCAGTTATTCGTCGTTTACAGCGTGTCAGCACGCCAGGTTTGCGACAATACGTCGGTGCCAAGGATATGCCGCGTGTTTTGAATGGTTTGGGTATCGCTATCATTTCTACTTCGGCAGGTGTGATGACTGGAAAACAAGCCAAATCGCAAAATGCTGGTGGAGAAGTATTGTGTTACGTTCATTAATCTAAAGAAGACAAACAAATGTCACGAATAGGAAATAATCCCATTACAATTCCAGAAGGCGTTACTGTTGAAGTGAAAGGCCAGGATATCAGTGTAAAAGGAAAATTAGGAGAGTTAACTCAGCAATTTGACTCGGTAAATATCACTGTGGAAGACGGCCAAGTTATTGTAACGCGTCCATCCGATGCCAAAGATAATCGTGCGAAGCACGGTTTATATCGGGCTTTGGTCAGTAATATGATTACAGGAGTTTCAGCCGGATGGTCTAAAGAGCTTGAGTTAGTCGGTGTTGGATATCGCGCAAGCAACCAGGGTAATAAATTGGATTTAGCGGTAGGTTTTTCTCACAATATCGTGATGAATGTCGCTCCAGAAGTCAAAGTCGAAACGGTTTCTGAAAAAGGAAAAAACCCTATCGTAAAATTAACCTCTCACGATAAACAGCTCGTAGGGCAAGTTGCAGCAAAAATCCGAAGCTTCCGTAAGCCTGAGCCATATAAAGGAAAAGGAATTAAGTTTGTCGGTGAAAATATAAGAAGAAAAGCAGGTAAATCTGCGTAAGTATAGAGTTATGGTATTATCTAAACAAGACAGAAGAGAGCGGATACGCTTCCGTATAAGAAAAACTGTAAGCGGTAATTCAAAGCGGCCTCGTTTGGCCGTATTTCGCAGTAATAAAGAAATTTATGCTCAGCTTATAGATGACCTTTCTCGAGTGACTTTAGCGTCTGCTTCGTCAAGAGACAAGGATATTGATGCCTCGAGCGTCAACAAGAGTGAAGCAGCTAAATTGGTTGGTCAAAGTATTGCTGAAAAGGCTCTTAAAGCCGGTGTTGTTGAAGTGACATTTGATCGTGGGGGTTATTTGTATCACGGAAGAGTAAAATCATTAGCAGAAGGCGCGCGCGAAGGCGGCTTAAAATTCTAATATATATGTTACAAGATTATAAAAATATAGAAATAGTTAAGCCGGGGGGACTGGAATTGAAGGATCGTTTGGTTGGTGTACAGCGTGTAACTAAGGTGACTAAAGGTGGTCGAACTTTTGGCTTCTCTGCGATAGTCGTTGTTGGAGATGAACAGGGAGTAGTTGGCCACGGACTCGGAAAATCAAAGGATGTAGCGAGCGCCATCGCCAAAGCGATTGAAGATGCGAAAAAGCATTTGGTGCGCATTCCATTGAATAAAGCCACGTTACCTCATGAACAAAAAGGAAAATATGGAGGAGCTCGCGTAGCCCTCATCCCTGCTGCTGCAGGTACCGGAGTAATTGCGGGTGGTGCTGTTCGTGCAGTGATGGAAGCCGTGGGCGTACACGACGTATTGTCAAAGTCTCAAGGTTCTTCAAATCCGCATAATGTAGTTAAGGCGACATTTGATGCGTTACTTCAAATGCGCAGTGCAGAAATGGTTGCCAAGCAACGTGGCATTTCTTTAGATAAATTATTTAAAGGTTAATCCTAGTAGTGTATGACAAAGATTAGAGTAACAAAAGTACGTAGCGATATTAATCGTCCAGGTTCCCAGAAAAAGACATTGAAAGCACTCGGCTTGAAAAAAATAGGTCAGACTGTGGAGCACGAAGATACCCCAAACATAATGGGTATGATAAATAAAGTTAATCACTTAGTTTCTGTTGAAACTAAATAAGAGATAGAGATGGATTTAAGTAATTTAAAACCAGCTGAAGGGTCAGTAAAAAAAGAAGCCAAGCGCGTTGGGCGAGGACAAGGTTCTGGCAAAGGAGGTACTTCAACACGAGGACACAAAGGAGCTAAATCACGCTCAGGGTACTCTAAAAAATTGGGTTTTGAAGGAGGTCAAATGCCTTTACAACGCCGTGTTCCGAAGTTTGGATTTAAAAATATAAATCGCAAGGAATACCAGGGAATTAATTTAGATACTCTTCAGTCTCTTGTAGATGGAAAAAAAATTAAAGGTTCTGTAGATTTCGAGAAATTGGTGATGCTTGGATTGTGTAGAAAAAATGAATTGGTGAAAATTTTGGGCCGCGGTGAATTAAAGGCTAAGCTTTCTGTAAGAGCTCATAAATTTACTGCAACTGCAAAAAGTGCAATTGAAGCAGCGGGAGGAACAGTAGAAACCTTATAATTAATTGACGGAATGAATTTTTTTGAGACCATAAAAAATGCCTATAAAATTGAAGAGCTCCGTGATAGGATTGTTCTTACTCTGGGGCTCTTACTTGTCTACCGTTTTGGCGCTCAAGTTGTCTTGCCAGGAATTGATGCGGGAATGTTGAGTGAGTTTGCAGGTCGTTTCGATGACGGAGGTATCGGAGGGTTATTGAATGCTTTCACAGGAGGAGCTTTTGCAAATGCATCTGTTTTTGCCTTGGGTATCATGCCCTACATCTCTGCGTCGATTGTGGTGCAGTTGATGCAAATTGCAATACCTTATTTACAAAAGCTTCAAAAAGAAGGCGAAAGTGGACGCAAAAAAATAAATCAAATAACTCGCTGGTTAACCATCGGTATTTGTTTAGTTCAAGCGCCTAGCTATTTAGCTGGATTACCCGCTTTGGGTGTACCATCGTCTGCTTTTGTAATGGGACAGTCTGCTTTGTTCTATGTGTCATCAATAACTATTTTAGTCACTGGTTGTGTGTTCGCTATGTGGCTAGGAGAAAAAATAACCGATAAAGGTATCGGTAACGGAATCTCTATCTTAATCATGGTAGGGATAATTGCTCGATTGCCTTTGACGTTTGCTCAAGAATTTGCCTCCCGAGTCTTTGAATCTAATGGCGGTATGATTATGATTTTAATCGAACTTGTTATTTGGTTTGTGATAATATTGCTCTCTGTTCTTTTAGTTATGGCAGTGCGGAAAATACCTGTTCAGTACGCTAGGCGAACAGCTTCAGGTAGTTACGAAAAAAATATTTTTGGTGCGCGTCAATTCATTCCATTGAGGTTAAATGCCTCCGGGGTCATGCCTATAATTTTTGCTCAGGCAATCATGTTCGTTCCATCAGCTGTTGCTAGTTTATCCGATAGTTCTTTTGCTCAAACCATACAGGCTAATTTCAGTGATATTTTTGGACTTTGGTATAATGTCGTGTTTGGAATACTGATCATTATCTTTACTTATTTTTATACAGCTATTACAGTTCCAACGAATAAAATGGCCGATGATTTAAAACGAAGTGGTGGTTTTATTCCTGGAATCAAGCCGGGCAGCGAGACTGCTGAATATTTAGATCGAATTATGTCACAGATCACCTTTCCTGGTTCTGTTTTTCTAGCTCTTATCGCAATCTTTCCAGCATTTGTAGTGAAAATCTTAGGTATACAACAAGGATGGGCATTGTTTTATGGAGGGACTTCTCTATTGATAATGGTTGGTGTTGCTATCGATACCATGCAGCAGGTAAATTCATATCTACTAAACCGTCATTACGATGGTTTGATGAAAACAGGTAAAAATCGTAAATCCATAGCATAATGGCGAAACAAGCATCAATAGAACAAGATGGAACAATAGTTGAAGCACTATCCAATGCAATGTTCCGAGTGGAACTTGAAAATGATCACGTAGTCACTGCTCATATTTCTGGTAAAATGCGTATGCATTACATTAAATTACTTCCAGGAGATAAAGTGAAATTAGAAATGAGCCCTTATGATTTAACAAAGGCTCGTATAACTTATAGATACTAAGACAATGAAAGTAAGAGCTTCCATTAAAAAACGTAGTGCTGACTGCAAAATAGTACGCAGAAAAGGGCGCTTATATGTTATTAACAAAAAGAACCCAAGGTTCAAACAAAGACAAGGATAATTATGGCAAGAATCGCAGGTGTTGATATCCCTAAACAAAAAAGAGGCGTAATCGCATTAACCTATATTTTTGGAGTTGGTAAGAGTCGTGCTCAAGATATTTTAAACAAAGCTGGTGTCAGTGAAGACAAAAAAGTCAGTGAGTGGAACGATGACGAGATCGGAGCTATTCGTGAAACTATTGGGTCTTTTAAAATCGAAGGCGAATTGCGTAGTGAAATTCAGTTAAACATCAAGCGATTGATGGATATTGGTTGCTACAGAGGTATTCGACATAGAGCAGGTCTCCCACTTAGAGGACAGCGTACAAAAAATAACTCCAGAACCAGAAAAGGAAAACGTAAAACAGTTGCTAACAAGAAAAAAGCAACTAAATAATTTCTCGAGATATGGCAAAGTCTAGTGTAAAGAATACGAAAAAAAGAAAAGTAGTTATTGAATCGACAGGTGAAGCGCATATTACGGCATCATTTAATAACATTATTATTTCTTTAACTAACAAAAACGGCGATGTGATTTCATGGTCTTCTGCAGGAAAAATGGGGTTTAGAGGCTCAAAGAAAAATACGCCTTACGCCGCTCAATTAGCCGCAGAGGACGCATCTAAGGTGGCTCACGAGGCTGGTTTGCGAAAAGTAAAGGCATATGTAAAAGGGCCAGGTAATGGCAGGTAATCTGCTATTA
>MDTG01202741.1_pt1 | contig 11555 bp, 15 predicted proteins | sample 811421 | NCBI WGS metagenome assembly MDTG01 (sample SAMN05326645, study PRJNA326480) | marine metagenome | isolation source: seawater | place: Pacific Ocean: South East | collected 2011
CGTGACTTGCGTGACTTTCGTGACTTTCGTGACTTGCGTGACTTGCGTGACTTGCGTAACTTTCGTGACTTGCGTAACTTGCGTTACTTGCGTTACTTTTTATACTATCGCTGCTTTCGTTTTTTTTGAGCTCCCGGCGCACCTTTTCTTGACTAGCTCCCGAACCCATTTTGTTATTATTTCAAATAACATAGCTTTAAATAGTAGACTAATAAAGACTTGGCTCTTAAATTATTAAGAATGAAGAAAAGAGGTCGCAAAAAGAAAGAAGAAAACTGCAGCGGCGTAGGTGGCGTTGAAATAAAGGCAGAAACGGAAGAGCAAAAACGCATAAGCTTCGGTAAATCTGGAGGCACCCAAGACCAGGTAGTGCAGGATAACAAAAGGAATTTAATGTTCGGTGGATTAAACATTACAATACACTCTGCAAAAAAAACAGATGTCGCTGAAGTAGCTAAGAGTCTTCGTTTCGGTTCAATTACCGCCGACACAAATAACTCCGGCAAGACTAACGTAGAATACGGAAAAATTCCAGAAAAAAATTCATCAATAAGATCCATGCCTTCAAGAATGTGCGAAATAGTAGAACACAACTCAGACGAAGAACCTACAGACGAGCCCGCCGCCGTACCTCCTCCTCCACCTCTACAAGTTTCTTCCTTTACAAAAGAAACCACTCGCCCGAAACATAAATCGGACCTACTAAACAAAATATTCGAACAACACGGGAACCAAGAATTACCGACATCAACCAAACTGTGGTGCTGGTGGTGTTTCCACCCCTTTTGTACCACCCCCTGTTTTCTCCCGACGGTTCACGACGAGTATCGTAAGAGGTATGTTGTTGTTGGTAATTTTTGTAGTTGGAACTGTGTAAAAGCTTATAATATAGATCAAGGAGATTCTCAAATATCTAAGCGTAATGATATAATTAGGGTAATTCTTCGCAAATTAGGAATTAGGTCAGAAACTATAAAAGCTGCACCGCCTCGTGCTACCCTAAAAGAATTAGGCGGACCTTTAGATATAACTGCTTTTAGAAAAGCGGGTGGGGAATACATTCAAAATAAGAAACTTAGTAGTCTTACGATAGCGATAGAACCCTCTAAAATGATAAGAAAGAAAGAAATGGTATTAGTTGGAAGATGAAGACATTAGGTCTATGAAATTAGAAACTAGTATCGAAACTAAAGCAAAACGGACAACGTTATCTAGTCTTTCTCCCGTGCGAGCATTATCTAAAAATTGGGTAAAAGGCTCGACGTTTTTAACAGGCATAACGGGCTTTGACATTTCTTCGACCTTAGCTTCAAGTAGCTTTATTCTTTCCTCGTCTTCGGTCGACTTCTGAGTAAATTCTTCGGGGGCGGTATCTTGCTCGGATCCTTTGAATATGTTCGTACTGTAGGGGTCAGTTGTTCTGAAATTTTGCGGTAGGGTTTGGTAATATTTGGGACCAGCAGTCCATGAATCCCCAAATGCTTCTTTAAGGGAACATCCAAGTTTGCTCATTTTATCCTTTTAAAATTACCAAACATTTTTATTTTTTTGCGGGTACAGAAATCATTTTAGCTTTTGGTCCACCAACGGATTCGCTGTCCGTGGAATCATCTTCATCATCATCAGATTCGTCGGTGTACTCCGATTCTTCCTCTGAATCTGACGTTTCATTTCTAGAAAGAGGATTTAGATTAAACTTAGGCGGGGACATTCCTCCTTCTTCATCATCATCATCGTCTTGAGAACTTCCACGACCAGATGACATCATTTTCTTCATCATATTAGACATCATATTGGGGTTTTTAGACCCCAAATTACCCAACAACGCCGCTGGATTGCCCAATATGCTCTTTGACATATGAAACATAAAAGCGCTACCACCTAAAGCGGTCATCAATTCCATCTCCGGAGCAACCTCTACGTGACTGTTCCATTTCTCAACTATCCTTTCCAAAGAATGGTCGAAATCCTCTATGTTTTCCATAACGGATTCACTCCATCCCTCCAATTTGGCTCCTACAGGGTCAAAACGCTCATTCAACCATTCCGTAATACCTACAGCACCCATCAGTATCTTTCTGCCAAATTTAACACCCGCCTCATTCGCCAGCATCTGGGTAAGACGGTTATATTCAGCCTGGATATGAATGAGCTTGTGCTTAGAAGTAAACCTTTTAGTAACGTGTACTCCTTTACGTTCCAGAGCATTAAGCTTAGACAAAAGATCGTACTTCAGCTGCCTCCTGTCATTTTTAGACATCATCTTGCTAGGTTCTACTTGCGTCATTGTACCATCCTCCTGCTGAAACACAGCTGGACCAGCTGTGTCTTGGACTACATCTTGAGACGCTTCGGAAATATCGCTAGCATCTTCGCTGTATTCGTTCTCAGAGTCTTCATCTACATCACTGTCTCCAGCATAAGTTCCATGAGCCGCTGCTCCCGAATCCGGAGGAGGACGGGACCTTTGGGGGTTAGAAAACATATGCAGCTCGTCCATTCCTAGGGGAGTGTTGAAATCCTTTTTAGCTACCGGAATAGAATTTTTCTTTGGAATAGCAACTTGCGGTTTTTTTTCCGATACCGTGGAATCATCAGAACTCGAAGCATCCTTTCTTTTAATATGTATCTTCGAGCCACCGCTCCCAGAAATACCGGCACCACTCCTCGCCGTTGTAGCACTCGGTACTTTAACACGCTGTGCTCTGTCTTCGCTTTCGTGTGTGAAACTTACAGTGGGTGGCATGTTTTGTAAGTTACTTAGCTTTATTTCCTTAAGCTCTAAACGCAATGGCGCCCTGTCCATAACCATTGCTATAGGAGGACAGCAATCCATAAAGTCATTTCCTTTTCGTTTATCAAGGTCTCAATTTTTAATACTGTATATTTAAGGAATGGAAACTACTATAAATAAGAAAGCAGCTAAGATGAAAAATATGTGGGATCACGGTCCACCGGCAGTTCTCCAGTGGAATAGGAAATTTGTAGCTGGAAGAACAATTCCCACCGCCAAATCTAGTTATCAAAGACCTCAGTTTTACTCGGCAGGGGTGTTACCTTATTCGTGGGATCTTGGAGGAAATCTAGTATTTCTCCTCGGAAAAGACCGTGAAGGGAATTGGAGCGATTTTGGTGGCAGATCCGAACAGCAGGATTCCGGGAATCACGTAAAAACAGCTTCTCGGGAACTTTACGAAGAAACGCTCGGAGCAGTTATGAATATGGACTCCGCACAAAGAATGTTATCACAACCCTCTTACTCCGATAAGAGAGGTGTTATAAATTCTAAAACTTTGGGGGGTAGTCCCTATTATATGTACTACCTCGAAATACAGTACGCAGATTATAAAAAGAATTTTAAACGGATATTGGATTATATGAGGTATGTCGGTCATAAATTTTTAGAAAAAGTTGATATTCGTTGGGTTAGTTCAGAAACGTTGTTAGCAGCAGTAGACGAAGAACTTAAGAACACCAATGTTCTAGTTCCTCTGAGACCTATTTTTAAAGCAACGCTAGTGGATCACATAGAGGAAATTAAGAAAATAGGTATCGGAAACCAAGTGGACAAAGAGTAAATTTTATTCTTCTTCGATATCTGCGTCGTTCGTGAAATATTCTACGAAATTGTCTACGTCTCCGTAGGCTTGTGTTAAACAAGTACTAACGTGGGGCTGTTTTTTGAGGGTGTCGTTTAGGTAATTATTAATGGTGTAGTTATCTGTATCAATTTCGCTTTTAACGAATGCGTCCATTGGACCAGTTTTTGGTCTTTCGGACTCCGTTAGCACCTTGTTGTGTTCCTGTACCCACAGATTCCACAACCAGGAAAAATGCGCTTCTTCTAACTTTCCACTCTCTAGTGTTTTCTTTGTCGGTTTCTTCATAACCCGTGTTGTTGCTTTGTAAATCTTGTAAAAAGATACCCCCTGCAAAAAAGAATCGGCAAAATCATCCTTTTTCTTAGCCTTCTGGAATACACCACCCCAACAAGAAAGACTAGCTATGTTTTCTAAATAATGTTTTGTAGTATCAATCGAACGTTTCTTGTTTTTTTGGTACCTCGAAGCACAATCATAATCACCCGCGTTCTGACACAATTGTAACTTATATTTAGCGCTATAAGGTCTAATATCAGTAAAACCTTTAGTTACGAAATACATATGTAACGCCGACGCCATAACTCTCATCTTCGGATTGAAAGAAGGCTGTTTCTCAATAAGAACCGTCTTTATTATCTTAGTATCCCACAGTTGCGGATGAGAATTGAGAACGCTATTCAACTTTATAAAACGCCTAGTAGTACTATCACTAACATTTCCCAGATCGAAAACTTCCCAAAAATCTATTTTCTCGGGTCCATTCAGAAGACACACTGCCAGATTTTTTACACCCACATCTATCGATAACACCGACATCCTTATGGTATTATTTTATTTTTTTTCTTCTTTGCTTCACTGCGTTTCTTTTCTCTTTCTTTTCGAAGATTCTCTTTTTGTTCACGCAGAAATTCTTCCGACCAATCTATCACTAAACCAGTAGTTCCAACAGGCTCGACAGCAAACCCATCGTGCTTTAGTATTCTAACAAGCCTATTTCTAACCCACAGGGCGTCATATAAAGGGAGTCCTACCTCATAAGATGGTACTTCATATATGCAGCGTTTGTTTCCAAAATCGTTATGTGCTCTAACTTTTCTGTGGGCTTTTTCTTGGAAATGAAGGAGGGCGTCGACCTGTCTCTGTTTAGACTCTATATGCTGAAGTTCTAATTTTTTTACAAGCGGATTTCTCCGGTCTCTTGGCATTCTTGAAAATGACCCAGACAAAAAAATATCCCAGTTATACGTATGGAATTCATTCTTACTTCCGCCTTGCCTTTTAATGACGACGATTGTGGTATTTGTTACGAAACTAAAGACGATTGGACCTTATTACCGTGTACTCATCGATTATGTTCGCTTTGTGTTATAAAACTCGTTAAAAATACTTGCCCCTGGTGCAGGGAAACATTTCCTGCCCAGCAGCCGTCCCCAAAACAGGAAAGAAGAAGACCCAGAAGTCTATCAGACCCAGTGGTTTCTCGAAATGATCTAACAACACCCCAAGAAGTTATAAATTACGAGAGAGAAGTAAACAGGAGAATTCTAACCAGGGCACGCATCAGAGAAAATAAAAAGAAGGAAAAGCGTGCCCCGTGGAGAAGTGATAATAATAGAGATATATTATCCAGACAAAGAGACCCTGTGAGTCATGCGAGGAATCGTGCCAGGGTATACGTTTAGAATAAATTAATTAAAATATCTGAAAATTATCAGATATTGTAACGAAATATTAACGCACCAAAATTTCGGTGCCGCACAGAGAATCCATTCTTTTTCTGTACAAAAGTTCGTAATTTGATGGTCCCTTGTCTTCAACTTCTGCTATAAAATACTCCCCGTGAGGACTTATAGTAAGTCTATTTCTGAAAGGCATACCATCTTTTTTGTAGTTAGTAATGTCAATATAAATACCTTTTCCACTTTTTGTGGCATCGTTTATTTCTCGCACCTTGTCACTTTCAGTGAGAGGACCTTGTAATATGGAATTAGTCATGTTTATGACTTCTTCCCTTTTATATCCGCAAGTTTTTAACCAAGCAGCGTTACACTCTATTATGGTGCCGTCTTTTTTTGTTGCGATTAGACACCTTTTGGTATCCTCAAAATTTTTTAGTAGAAAACTCATTTATAATTATACTACATTAAATTTCTTTCTTTAAAACGTCCCAAATAGATGTTTCTATTATGGTACATATAGCTATAATTGTCACCGCTATAATTACCTTTTCCATCTTGTTTCTTCCCAAAGAAAGAGAAGATTCCATCAGAGCTGGTATGAGTAACATACCGAAGAAAAGCATAATAGAACCTTTCAATATACCCGCAGCAACGCTATCTTTTTTCAAAGTCACATTGGCAACGTTCCAGCATACGCTAATTAACATAATAAAATCAAGTATTCTACGAGCTTCGTCCGTATAAATCTTTTTAGAAAAAACTAGGGAAATTACTTTAGCGATGTCGTCGATTAAAGGGGTCAGGATTAGTACGTATTTTTCTGATAACATTTAATTATGAGTAATATTTTAAATTGTGGCAATTAGTGCCGTCCCAAAAATCGCCGTAAGAACAAATTATCGTATTGTTACTATATTTAGGTAACGATTCGGAATAAAGAATGCCAACGTATTTCGTTAAAGGCTTGGGACAGAAAGACAGAACCGAGGTGCAGAATAGTATAAAAAAACGAGAAGAGTACATTATAAAATAATTACAATTAATGTTTAAATGATTTTCGATGATGTACACAAATTCCATGCTCTTTTATTGCATCACGATGCTCCTTTGTCCCATACGCTTTGTTTTTTATCCAATTGTAAACGGGATACTCCTTGTGAAGCTCTTTCATAAATGAATCCCGTGTGGTTTTAGCTATTATACTTGCAGCTGCTATGTTTCTGTACTTATCGTCACCTTGCGGAATACAAGCATAAGGCGTAGAACAGTAGGGTTGATAATGCGGACCATCAATACTTATGAAGTCGGGGCAAACATCCAAGTTTTCTAGTGCTCTACGCATACCTAGCATTGTTGCGTTTAAAATGTTTAAACGGTCTATATCATTCGGTTCTATAAATATACAAGACCAACTAGTTGCATTGTCCTTTATCCACTTTGCGGCAAGATCTCTTTTCTTTTCTGACATCTTCTTAGAATCCTTTATAGTTATTTCTTTCGGAGTTTCCAAATACTTCGGAAGAATCACTGCGCTTACACATACTGGACCCGCTAAGCAACCTCTTCCAGCCTCATCTATCCCGGCTTCAGCATCATACTTGTCAAAATCGTACGCTATATTCGACATATAGTTTATTTAATTATTTTTTTTTGGCGCTTTCGGGCCTGATAGCTTTTCCCGGCGGTCCTTTAACAAACACGAAAGTAGTGGGAGCGTTTTTCGCTGGACCACGTGTAGGGTTTCCGCTAGAAGATGGCTTTCTGGGCTTCTTCGACTTCTTCGCTTTTTTGGGGGGCATTATTAATAAAAGCCTACATAAAAAATGTATGACACTTTTAAATATGATTAAGTGTTTATCACTAGTGTTTCATTTAATATGTGCTAATAGCCTGTTCTATCCCAATAATTTGCCAAAAGAATACCCCTATCACACAACGGAAACTGCTCCATTCAATCCAAAAATACATACAATGGGTAATGTAGGATTCAATGGTAAAATACACGCATCTGGCGCTACTGCCTTTACTAAAATTATTGATATCACGGCTTATAGCGGAAGAAATGTAAGATACGAAATATCACAAGAACTAGCAGAAAAATACAAAGCTGATACCTCTATACTAGACATTGGATGTGGCGTCGGTACTCTAACTAGGGAATTGGTGAGTTCTGGTTTTACAAATGTTTGCGGAATTGATACTTCCTCAGAAATGTTAGATTACGCACAAAAAATTGTACCCGAAGCCGATTTCATTTGCGGAAATGCCGGACTTGAACTCCCTAAAGCAGATCTTATCATTTCTTCTTTTTTGATGCACGAACAACCCGAGTGCGCCCACATAGATATACTTAGTACCGTTCATAAAAGTCTACCACGAAAAGGTAAATTTGTAATTGTAGATATATGCAAAACTTATGTACCAAAACCAATAATGTTACAAGGAGAACCTTATATCGAAGACTATCTAGAAAACTTTGAAACACTAGTCTCCAATAACGAGTACTTCTCTGTGGTGTCTAGAGAAGAACATGTACCGAAACACGTCACGATTTGGACTTTACAGAAAAAGTAGCCGCTTTCACAATTCAGAAACGCACATAACCTCTTTCACTCGCTTTTTCTTTTTCTTCTTATTAGACTCACAAGTAACCGCACTTGTCTTCCAGCGTTGATATCGCTGGAGCTGCGATTCCTTATTGTCCGCCGGACCAAAGAACAACTTTTCCTCGTGGTCCCCACTTCGGACTGAGAGAAGCCTTTTCTCACCGAAAGTTCCCACAATGATGTCGTTAAACTTTTCACCAGTGATAGCGTCTTTGCAGTGCATATTATTTTGATTATTTTAGCGTCCTTATTTTATACCATTTTACGGGGGTATTTTTTCATTTGCGACTCTCGGTACTTGTCGTAGAAAAAGTCAACCTCACGAAGAGTCAACTTCTTTCCGAAAGTTCCCGATAATGTGAAGGCTGCTTCTCTTGCTTCTTTTTCCGCTTTGGATTTTTTTTTTTCTTTCCATAATTTAAACACAGCCAAAAACAGCTTCACGCGTCTAAATTTGTCCGCTGAGTCTTTGTCTACTATGTCTACCTTCTGACGCCTGACCCTGTAATACCGATGCAAATTACTGTATCTTGACAAGGCTATCTCTATTGCCCTTTCATTTTTTCTGAACGTATCCTCGACACGTGACCTAGTATCTCCCGTCAGAATGTTAGTTTCAAGAATATAAATGTAGTCTTCCAACTCGGTTTCACCGCCAATTTCTTCTATTATATTTTCAATTACTCCACTTGCAACTTTCAACTGTCCTTTTAAGCGGTCTAGTTCAGAAATTATAACTTTATTGGGGGTATACCCAGGAGTTTCGGGTTGTCTTTTTCGTTTCTGTGGAGCTCGTGGAGCTCGTGGAGGAGTAAAAGTAGACATTTTATTATTACCCTAGATTTAAAAATAAACTTTGTAATAACTATTATGTTGTTCTTTTCTATATTCTTAACTTGTACCCAAGCTCTTACCGCTAAATGGATGAACCACGCAGGGAAGGGGATTTACCCGCCTCGTGCCGGCTACGTCACCGATTACGATTTCAACTCAAAACAGTGGCTGTTTAGCGGTCTTTTGGACGGAAGACCAGGTCCCGTAACAAACCAACTCTGGTGCAAAGAGACTAAAGAGTGGGATATAGTAGAAACAGATGGACCGGTCCCACGTCCCAGAATGTATTCCGCAGGAACCGTTGCTATAGGACCCAGAAACAAGGAAGAACTTATTATTTTCGGCGGTTGGGATACTGGCGCTCCCGGTTCCGGTGGAGATTTTCTAGACGATATATGGTCTTTTGATCTAAAGTCTTCTTGGAAACCTATAGGGAAACTACCTTACAAAGTATCTAGACATACGGCAAATAGACTAAGTACTGGGGACATTCTTTTGCACACTTACCGCTGTAAAGATACAGTTTTAATATACAACCCCCAAAAAAGAAAAATTCGTGAGCAAAAAGTTACAGGAAATGGACCCGCGTCACTTAGTATGTTGGCTTCTTCTTCGGATATGTTCAATTCAAACGTGGTGTTTTTTGGAGGTTCTGACAAACAACAAAATATGAGCAACGACCTCTTCTTGTTAAACACACAAACTTGGCATTGGGAAAAATTTGGACAATTCGGAGAAGCCTCAAAATGGCCCAAACCACGAGCCTCTGCCTGTCTCGCTTGTATAGAATCTGGCAAATTCGTACTATTCGGGGGCGCAGGTATAGCCCCAGGGGGTTACAAAGCCGGAGGATTACAGCCATACAATGACCTGTGGTTAGTAGATCTTACGGAAGTTTATCCAATAATTAAACCTATAGAAGTTTCATCAGTTTATGGATTGCCTGTGGCTCGCCTCGCATCGTGGCTAACTTTTGTAAATGACGACATGTTAATTTTGGAACAGGGTTGGAATCCCGGTGCTGGAATGGTTGAAGACAGTAAAGTACTTTATCTGGAACGTTGAAATACTATTTAAAGTTGGAAATTAAAATTAATTAATGGATACTATCTCTCCTTTGGATAATAGATATTCTAAAAAAATAGAGGATTTAGCGATTTTGTTTTCGGATTACCGCTGGAATCATTATAAATATATTTTGGAAATGTCGTATTTGAATTTTTTTCTGGGAAAAACGCAAAATAAAAATTATTCTTTGAGACCGACTTATGATCGCTCTATATATGACAAAATTTGTGAAGAGGAAAAGAAAACTAATCACGACGTTCAAGCTTTGATAAATGTCGTAAAAACCCTTGTGCCACCCGAATATTCACGATGGGTTCATTTTGGATTAACGTCTCAAGATATCAACAGTCCCGCAATGGTTTTGATTTATAAAGAATTTGTTAATTCTATTTTTTTACCAGTTTCGCAGATTTTTGAAGAAAAATTAACAGAAATAATAAATCGCTACGGAGAAGAACCAATTATGGCTTTCACCCACGGACAACCAGCAACTCCGATAAAAGTTAAGAACTTGTTTAATGTTTACATAAATAAACTACAAAACATTAGAGAAGATATAAATGATTTTAAATGGTCTACGAAATTCGGTGGTTCTAATGGAAATTTAACCAGCTTGTATTTTGTTTACCCCGATATAAATTGGCAAAATGAAATGACCAACTTTCTTAAAGTATTGGGTCTAGATAGAAATATACACACCACCCAAGTAGATGATTACAACAATTACTTCAAATTATTTCAAATTTTTGAAAGATTGTGCTATCTGTTGATAAATATTTGCCAAGATATATGGTACTACTGTAGCAAAAAGTACTTTTTGTTAAAAAAGGTTGGAAATGAAGTTGGTAGTTCTGCTATGCCCCACAAAGTTAACCCCATTCAATTTGAAAATGCAGAGGGTAATTTGAAGTTAGCCGCAAGTATACTGCACACTATTGGTACAAATATTATGTTATGTAGATTACAAAGAGATTTAACAGATTCCACCTTGTTAAGAAATGTCGGAGTTGCTTTTGGTCATTTAATACTTTCGTTGAGAAATATGATAACTGGTTTGGATAGACTAGAACTAAACATTAAAGAAATACAAGATGATCTAAAAAACAATAATTGTACCAAAATGGAATTTATTCAGCTACTATTCAGAAAGTGGGACATAAAAGAAGGGTACGATATTTGTAAAGAATACATCAGAGGAAAAACGATGTTCGATACTCCACATTTTCTGGAATATTTACAACAAAATAATGTTATTTTAGATGCCACACAAAAAGGTATAATCCAAAACGTTATTTAAAAACTAACACCAATTTACACAAATCTCAGGTCGATGATAAACAATGCTACCTCCCCATCCGCCAAACATCGTCTTCTCCATCAGCGTCTCTCCGGGTCCCCAGTTGTGGTGGCACATACAATACTGTCCGGGGATCATCGATAGTATCCCGAAGAAATCAATAGCAGCCGCACAGAGCGCCGTGAGAACCAAGAGCAAGAACAGGAATGAGATCACGAATGAGAAAGAAGGCGGTAGGATATCCGTGAAGAACATGCTTATTAGAGCAATGGCGCTTAACAGGGAATACATTTTTGAATATTTTTTACGTACCCGAAAGGGCACCTGAAAGTAAAGCCATTTTTATGAAAGCCCTGCCGCGCCACGCCAGGGAGGGGCGGGTGGGCGGCTACCAGAAGGAAGCTTTCTGCAGCTCTGGGCTAGGCGATAATTATTCATCTTTACTTCATAAATGTCGTCTTCGTGTTTA
>MDTG01211314.1_pt1 | contig 11555 bp, 10 predicted proteins | sample 811421 | NCBI WGS metagenome assembly MDTG01 (sample SAMN05326645, study PRJNA326480) | marine metagenome | isolation source: seawater | place: Pacific Ocean: South East | collected 2011
ACTTAATTATATAAATGATATTTTATGTGTGGAATAGCAGGTCTGTACGGCATTTATAATAAAGACATTGTTAAAACAATGCTCAAAGCCCAAAAAAAGAGAGGCCCAGATGGAGAAGGCATATGGGCAGATAAAAAATATAAAATAACCCTAGGTCATGTAAGATTATCAATTATAGATGTCACAAATTCTGGACATCAACCTATGCATTATTTAAATGATAGATTTACCATAACTTATAATGGAGAAATATATAATTATAATGAATTAAAGGAAAGTTTATTATTACATGGCTTTAATTTTTCCTCCAACTCTGACACTGAGGTTATTTTAGCTGCTTATGCTCATTGGGGTTCAAGTTGTCTAGATAGATTTAGAGGAATGTTTTCTTTTGCGATTTTTGATAAATTTCCTAAAAATGGCCAACCTTCATTATTTTGTGCAAGAGATAGACTTGGAATTAAGCCTTTTTTATATGCTGATTTAGGTAACATTTTTGTTTTTGGTTCTCAGTTAAATTCAATTTTAGCAAGTAATCTTGTGAAATCTAAAATTAATGAATCTGTTGTAAATGAATATTTCATGTACGGATCAATCTCTCAACCTAATACAATAATTAATGATATAAAACATTTACCTGCCGGAAATTTTATAGAGATTTATAATGATGGTAAAATGAAAATAAAATCATATTGGGACTTAGAAAAAAATACAATTGAATTAAGACAAAAATTAAAGAATATCACTGAGTTAAAAGCTATTGAAGAATTAAGGCTTAAATTGAATGAAGCTACTCAGTTATCTTTAGTTTCAGATGTAAGTGTAGGAGCATTTTTGAGCGGAGGTATAGATTCAACAGCAGTAGTTGGTTTAATGAATAGTCAGGTAAATAACAAAATAAAAACTTATTCAATAGGTTTTGAAAATATTTTTTCTGAAATTGATGAAAGAAAATTTGCTAAAATTGCAGCAGATTTTTTTGAAACTGAACATTACGATGAGGTTTTTGATGTCAATCAATCAGAACAAATTTTTGATGAGATTATAAATGATATTGATCAGCCAAGCATAGATGGAACAAATACATGGATTGTTTCAAGGTTAGCCTCAAAAAAATCAAAAGTTGTACTTTCCGGGATAGGTGGAGATGAATTATTTGGGGGGTACCCTCATTTTTTCAGTTTTTCAAAAAATAAATTTAATTTTTTTAATTTTTTTAAATTTATTAGACCTCTAATCAATAAAATACATTCTTTAAGACCTAATTTTATAACTAACTCAATTATATATAATCTTTCTAATGATTCTGAAAAACTTAATTTATTGAGAATTCTTTATACAGAAGAAGAAACTGAAAAGTTTTTAAATAGCAGGTACAAATTTATTAAACACAACAGAACAAATTTTTTTGATAATAACCTAGATAGAATGCAAAAACTATCAAGTTTTGAAATTAATGGATATTTAAAAAACACATTACTTAGAGATTCTGATGTTATGAGTATGTCTCACTCTATAGAATTAAGACCTATTCTTTTAGACCATTCTTTAGTGGAATATGTTTTTTCATTACCAGAAAAATTAAAATTAGAAGCTAATTTCCCCAAAAAATTATTTGTTGATTCAGTTTCAGAATTAATTCCAAAATCTCTAAGAAAAAGAAAAAAACTAGGTTTTGAGATGCCATTTGTTAGTTGGATGAATGGACCTTTAAATGATAGATTTATTGAAATATTCAATTCAGATGCTGCTTCAAGCATTTTGTCTGAAAAATTTAGAATATCAATGATTAATCAAATAAATCGCAAAAAATGCGATAGAAGACTTTGGGCTGTTGGTGTATTTTTATGCTGGATAGATAAAAATAATTTAGAATTTTAATTGGTAAAAGTTTTACACATATCATCAGCTGGTACAACTACTGGAGCAGGAAAAGCTACAATTTTAACTCACAATTATCTTTTAAAAAGAAAAGATATTGAGTCAAAAGTTTTATTTTTCAAAGAAGAAAATTTTTCTGATGAATTTGTATACTATTATTCCCAAAAATCAATTTTCAATAAAATAAAGAGATATTTATTTACATTTTTAGATAAAATTCATCTATTAAAATACTGGCATAAAACAAATGATATTTTTTCACCTGGTTTATTTGGCGTTTCCATAGCTAATCTTGATTTAGTTAAATGGGCAGATGTTATTCATATTCATTGGGCTAATCATGGTTTTATTAATATTACTGAACTTAAAAAAATTAACAAATCAATAATATGGACACTTAGAGATATGTGGGCCTTTACAGGTGGATGTCATGTTAATTATAAGTGTGAAAAATTTAGATCAGAATGTGGAAATTGTCCAATTCTAAGAAGTAAAAATGAAATAGATCTTTCAAATAAGGTTATAAAAAATAAAATTATTCACTTGAGAAATTCAAAAATTAAGTGGGTAGGAATAAGTTCATGGATAAAAAATAATGCTAAGAATAGTAGTGTTCTAAATGGAAAAAAAATTGATGTCATCTACAGCGGAATACAAACAAATATTTTTGAAATTAGAGAAAGAAAATTTTCACGTCAAAAATTAGGAATTAAAAATAAAAATGAAATTATTTTGATAGGCGCAAGTAATTTGGATGAAAATCATAAAGGATTAGATTTTATAATTAATACAATTAATAATATCAAAAAAGATATTATCGTTATGACATTTGGTCAAATTAATCGGTTTGATAAAAAAATCAATAAAAAGGTTATACAACTAGGATATATTAAAAATCAAGATCTTTTAGTTGATGTTTATAATTCATCAGATATTTTTTTGTCTCCATCTTTGGTTGAAGCTTTTGGTAAAACAGTTTGTGAGGCGCAATCATGTGGAATACCTGCAATTTGTTTTTCTGATACCGGCCCTGAGGACATTATTGAACATAAAAAAACAGGATATTTATCAAAATATTTAGATCATAATGATTTATTATTAGGCGTCGAATATTGCTTAAAGAACAATTTTTCCAAAGAATATATAAGAAATAAAACTATAAAAAAGTTTGATATAAATATAAGTTGTGATAAATATTCTAAAATTTACAAGAATTCAATACTCAAAAAATGAATATTAGCATTAAAAAAGAAATTTATATTCCATTTTTCATTAGTACATTAATTTTTTTAACAAATTATATTGATCAAAATATTTTTTATTTATCAAGTATTATATATTCAATATATCTAATATTTAGATCTAGAATCGAAACTTTTATTGGATTATTTATACTATTTTTTTACAAAAAAAATTTTTTTCGTGTTGATAACCTTGCTGAAATGACAACAGGTAATTTTGAAGCTATTGCTTCTGTCGACGGTTTTATTATTGCGGGATTCCCTTTAAATGTTCCAACCTTAGCTTCTGTAATAGTTGCAGCAAGAGTTATTTACGAATTTATTTACCATCCAAAAACTTTTAGCAACAAAGTATCAAGTAAATTAATATATAGCTGGTTACTATTATTAATACCTGCAATCATTTTATTTTTTTACTCATACTCTTTACAAAATCCAAATTGGACGAGAGGATTTAGATTTTTTATGATTACTAGTTGCTATTTTTATGGTTTCATATTAGAGAAAAATTATAAATATTCATCTGAAAATATTTTAAAAATATTTTTCCCATTTATTACAATCATATTAGTTTTTATGAATTTAAATTTTTATTGGTCCCACCTAGGTTTTTTATTTTTGGCCATATCATCATCATTTTCAATTTATTTTTTATTTCAAAAACAATCTAAGATTATTGGGCTATTACTTTTGTCGCTATCCATTACATTTGTTATCAAATCTACATTAACTTTAATTTTAATCTGCTTATTTTCATTATTAACTTCATTTTTAATAAACTCAAAAAAAGGTTTTTTTAAAGACATAATTTTAAGATTTGGTTTTAAAAATGTAATTCCACTTGTTTTAGTATTCACATTTGGAATTATATACATTGGATATTATTTCAATATTTCAGACATAGCTCTTGTTGGTGTTACTGGTGAGTTAGATCAAAGGTTTTTGTTTAAAACTTTTATTGACCGTCTCCCTTTTTGGGTTGCAGCATATGAACAAATTTTAGAAGGCCCATATATTTTTACTCCGTCAGGGAGACCTTTCTACATTGATATGGTTTATTATGGCAAGAATTATGAGTGGACTGTCGGTGCTCATAATGTTATTCTTGAAACTATTCGTAATACAGGTTTTATTGTAGGTGGGTATATACTTATTATTTTTTTTACAGCTGTAAAGAATAATTTAAAATTAATATTTAACTCTAATGATAAAATTTTAAAAACTTTAAGTAGTTGTTTGGTCGTTACGGCAGTAGTTGGAGGAACTGTTGGAGATTTTCCTGCTGATATGATTGCAGGATTTTTCCTGTGGAGCATTTTAGGATTTACTTACTCTAAATATCTATCTAATTAATAAAATTTGAAAAATAAAGATTCAATTTTTTTTATAGGTTCTGTTTTTAATGAATCAATTTTTAATTGTGGATTTCAGATAAGCCCTGCGTCAAATAGATGGCAAAAAGGAATTACAAATGGTTTTTTAAATAATAATATAAATATTATAAACATATGTTCAGTGCCTGACAGAATTTTCCCACTTGGAAGATTATGCCCTGTGGTAGACAAGTCATTTTTTAACTTTGAAAAAACTTATTTAGTGAGATATATTAATTTACCGTTCATAAGAAAAATAAGTTTGGGATTAAATTTGTTTTTTAAATCACTTTATTTAAAAAAAATATATGGTAATCCAATTGCTATAATAACATATAATCCCACATTTGAAAACTCATTATGTGGTTTTTTACTTCAAAAATTTTTTAAATTTAAGTGGATAGATTTGTGTGCTGATCATTATGACCCTAAAACTAATTGGATTAATTATAATCCTTTAGCTAAAAAATCAAAAGCTCATATTTTTCTTTCTTACTATGCCTTCAAAAATGCTCCATTCAAAAACAAATATCATTTTGAAGGAGGAATTGAATTGAAGGGCAAAAAAAAAATAAATGACATAAAGAAGTTTACAGTTTTATATAGTGGAATGATGTCAGAATGGGGTGGATTGAACACACTTCTAGAAGCTTTTATGTTAATTAAAAAAGAACATAAATTTGAGCTATGGGTATGTGGTCATGGATATAATAAAAAACTTGAAGAAAGTATTAAAATTGATACTAGAATAAAAAAATTTGGATTTGTTTCTGAAAAAAAATTAATTGAGTTGTCAAATAAAGCATCAATTTTTATAAATCCAAGAGGTAAAGATGTTAATGGAAATAAAATGAATTTTCCATCAAAAATTCTTGAATATCTTAGTTATTGCAAACCAGTAATTAGTACCTGGACTTATGGTTTATCACCCGAATATAAAAAAGTTCTGAATGTTGTGGATAGTGATAATCCAGAGGATATAGCTGATGAAATTAAAAAAGTCTTTCAGTGGTCAAATAGAAAAATTAATTATAATAATTTGATTATTAAAAAATTTATTAAAACCAAATCGTGGGACATCCAAACAAAAAATTTAATCAAATGGATAAAAACAAAGTAAGAATTGTTATTTCTTGGTCAGGGTTACCTATTTATGCTTCGAAACTAATTAAAACTGTTTTGGATAATGAAAAATTTGAGATTAATATTATTAGTGCGAACTTACAAGTCGACAAGGAAATTTCTCAAAATATTTTAAATAAAAAAGTACATGTAATAGATTCAAGAAAAAAAATTTATTGGAAGGATTTGGGCTTAGAAATTCCTAGAATTTTTTTTCAGGCTGGATGGTTTTATCCATCTTTCAATTTTTTAGGGTCACAAGTTAAAAGTAATGGTGGAAATGTAATCTTACTAATTGATAATTGTTGGAAAAACAATATTAGACAGTATTTAGGTTATATAAAATTTAATTTATTATATAAAAATAAATTTGATGCCTTTTGGGTTCCTGGAAAGTCTGGAAGAAAGCTTATGAATTTCTTTGGTGTTAATAATAAATATATTTTTGAAGGTTTGTATGGATCAGATCCAAATATATTTTTTTCAGATAAACCTGCTAATGAAAGAGATAAATCATTTACTTTTATTGGTCAGCTAATTGAGAGAAAAGGTATTGATATTTTAGTTAAAGCCTTTAACAAGTTTTACAATAGCAATCCTGATTGGAAATTAAATATATATGGTAGAGGGTATTATTCAAAGAAAATTCAATCTTCGAATGGTATTCAAATATATGACTTTAAACCACCAGCTGAAATTGCTGAAATTTTAAGAAAAACTAGGTTTTTAATTCTACCAAGCAAAGAGGATCATTGGCCATTGGTGGTTTCTGAAAGTTCCTTATCAGGTTGTGGATTAATTTTAAGCGATAAGATTGGAAATATTCCAGAATTTTTAAATAAGGATAATGGTTTCATTTTCCGTTATAATTCAGTTAAGGATCTTGTAAATAAATTATCTTTAGCCTCAAATATGAGTAATAATGAACTTATAAAACTTACAAAAGTAAGTTCCCAATTGGGTTCTAATTACTTACCAAGCCATTGGAAAATTAAGTTTTATGAAATAATAAACTTTTTTGTCAATGATTAGTATTGTTAAAAGATTTGTAGCATTAATTATAACAAATAGTTTTTTTGGAATAATTATTTCTAAAATTTATTCAGGTTATATTCCTAATAATGGAAATAAAATATATTCTAATTATGATGTTATATCAAATAAAACTAAGGCTGAAATATTTTTTAATATTTATGAAGGAGCTGAAATAAAATTTATAAAAAAATATTTTAAGAGAGGATATGATGTAATAGAATTTGGAAGCTCAATTGGTGTGGTTTCATGTTTAATTAAATCATTAATGGATATTAAAAATAAATTAGTTTGTGTTGAGGCTTCACCAACATTATTTAAAATTTTAAATAAAAACTTAGAAATAAATCAATTTCAAGTTAATAGTAATGTGATTAATTCTGCAATTACTGCTAAAAAAGATTTTAAACAAATTTTTTTTAATCCTGGAATGTCAAATACTACAGGTAACATTTCAGACAAACAAGAATCTCATAATTCAATTAAAATTAAATCAACAACTATTAATAAAATTTTAAATGATTTTAATTTTGATAACTATATTATGGTTATGGATATCGAAGGTGCAGAAATTGAAATTTTATTGTCAAACAACACTAGTTTTAAAAATTGTAAGTTTCTTTTTATTGAATTACATAGAATAAAGCATGAAGGAATGCTTTATCATGTAGATGATATGATTAATATCTTGATTGATAAATATCATTTTACTCTATTAGATCGGAATGATAATGTTTGTGTCTTTAATAAAATATAATTTTTATGATTTTAGGAATTGATGCATCAAGATGCAGATCAGGCGGAGCAATAAATCACCTAATTGGAGTTTTAGAAAACTTACATCCAAAAAATTATAACATAAAAGAAATTCATTTATGGTCATATAATTCTCTTTTAAATAGAATTGGAAATAAAGATTGGCTTATAAAGCACGAAAGTAGGGCATTAAATAAATCATTGATTCATCAATTGTGTTGGCAAAGATTTATTTTGAAGCGATTATTGATCCATAACAAGTGTGATGTTCTTTTCACTGCTGATGCAAGTTCCCTATGTAAATTTAAAAATCAAGTTGTATTTAGTCAAGACCTTTTGTCATATGAGCCAGGGATAGAAAGGCTATATGGTTTTTCATTATTCAGACTTAGATTAATTTTAATCAGATGGGTACAAAACAAAGCATTTCAAAAAGCCATTGGAGTGATTTTTTTATCAAATTACACATCAAACTTAATTCAAAAGAGTTGTGGTAATTTAAATAACTATAAAGTAATTCCACATGGTGTAAATGAATTATTTTTTAAAGTAAAAAAAAATACAAAAATCTCAGAGAAGATTGTTTTTACTTATGTTTCAAATTATGATTTGTATAAAAACCAATGGGTGGTAGTTAAGGCCTTAGAAAAACTCAATAAAAATTGTAATATAGAGCTCAATTTGGTTGGAGGAGGGGAAGGCCCGGCAAAAAACAGATTAGTAAATCAGTTAAAAATTTCAGATCCAAAATCAAAATTTGTAAAAATGTATGATTTTGTTTCACAAAAAAAAATTATTGAAATAATTAAGAACACTGATATATTCATATTCGCATCAAGTTGCGAAACTTTTGGTATTACACTTTTGGAGGGAATGGCTGCAGGAATGGTTATAGCATGTTCAAATAAAAGTAGCATACCAGAAATAATTGAGGATGGCGGACTTCTTTTTGATCCAGAAAATCATTTGAGCATATATAATACTATTATGACATTAATTGATAATGCTAATTTAAGATTTAAGTTGTCAAAGAAATCTCGAAAATTAGCTTCTAAATACTCATGGAAAAGATGTTCTCACGAAACATTTAATTTTATTGTTGAATCCTACTCAAAATATAAAAATTAATTATGTCTTCTAAATTTAAAATATGTAAAAAAACAGTTATGGATTCAACTGATCCAAATATAGTTTTTGATGAAAATGGTATTTCAGATTATTATCATCATTTTCATAATAACATAAAGCCTAATTGGGACACATCAGAAATTGGATTAAAAAAATTGATGAAAATATCTGAAAAAATTAAATCCTCATCCAGGAACAATGACTTTGATTGTATCATCGGAATGAGTGGTGGTCTGGATAGTTCATATACACTTTTTATAGCTAAGGAAGTTATGGGTTTAAGACCACTTGTTTTTCATGTTGATTGTGGTTGGAATACAGACCAAGCCGTTGGAAACATAGAGAAATTAATTAATGGACTGGATCTTGATTTATATACAGATGTAATTGATTGGCAAGAAGTGAGAGATTTACAACTTGCATTTTTAAAATCACAAATACCTGATCAAGATTTAGTTCAAGATTATGCTTTTTTCTCAAGTTTATACAGGTTTGCAAAAAAATATAATATTAAATACATTTTGACCGGGTCAAATTTTTCAACGGAATGTTGTAGAGAACCTGAGGAATGGGGTGGATATGCTGGGATTGATAGAAAATTAACATTAGATATACATAAGAGATTTGGAAAAATGAAATTAAAGTATTTTCCGTTAATTGATATCTTTACTTACAAAATCTACTATAAATATATTTATGGGATGAATGTAATTAATCCACTAAATTTTGTTCCTTATATTAAAATTGATGCTGAAAAGTTATTAAATGAAAAATATGGCTGGCAAAAGTTTAAACATAAACATCATGAGTCAAGATTTACAAGGTTCTATGAAGATTATTGGCTGGTTAGAAAGTTTGGATTTGATAAAAGAAAGGCCCATTTTTCAAGTCTAATACTCACTGATCAAATGACACGTGATGAGGCTTTACAAAGATTAAAAAAACCAGAGCTAGATGAACAAACTCTAAAAAACGAATTTGAATATGTTGCTAATAAACTCGAAATTTCTGTAGATGAATTACAATATATTTTTAATCAAAAAAATAAAACTTTTAGAGATTATAAAAATAATAGAAATCTTATAAGATTAGGGGCTCAAATTTTACAAATAATTGGTTTAGAAAAAAGATTATTTAGATGATAAAAATAATAGATTATGGTGTTGGTAATATCAAGGCTTTCGTAAATCTCTACAAAAGATTAGGTATTGAGATAGAAATAGCATCTAATTATAGAAGCTTAACTAATGCTAGTAAATTGATTTTGCCAGGTGTTGGTCATTTTGATTATGCGATGAATAAATTTAATGAGAGTGGAATGATAGAGACCGTTAATAATCTTGTGACGAAGAAAAAAGTACCTGTTTTAGGAATATGTGTTGGTATGCAAATTATGGCTATGTCAAGTGATGAGGGCACAAAAAAAGGATTGGGTTGGATAGATGCTGAGGTTAAAAAAATTGATATTAAAAATAATAATTTTAGATTACCTCATATGGGTTGGAATAACATCATAATTAATAAAAATGATGATATTTTAAAAAATTTGGATAATAATTCTACATTTTATTTTTTACATAGTTACTATTTCAATTGCACAAATGAGAATAATGTTGTTGCATTTTCAAATTACGGCTCAAATTTTCCCTCAATTGTTAGACAAGAAAATATTATTGGAATTCAATGTCATCCTGAAAAAAGCCATGAATTTGGTGAACAAATCTTAAAAAACTTTTTTGATTTAGATGCTTAAACCCAGAATTATACCTACGTTACTTATCCATAATAAAGGTCTTTACAAGTCTGTTAAATTTACAGATTATAAGTATGTGGGTGATCCATTAAATGCAGTAAAAATTTTTAATGAAAAAAAGGCAGATGAAATAATGGTTTTGGATATAGATGCTTCAGTTAAAAATCTAGCTCCAAATATTAAATTGATTGAAAACTTAGCACTTGAATGCAGAATGCCATTATGTTATGGAGGAGGAATAAAAACTGTTGATCATGCAAAAGAAATTTTTTCACTAGGTGTAGAAAAAATTGCTATTAGTTCAGCAGCAATTGAAAACCCTTCTTTAATTGCTGATATTTCTAAAATTGTCGGCAGTCAAAGTGTAGTGGTAGTTATAGATGTTAAGAAGAAATTTTTTGGAGGTTTAGAAATATTTATAAATAACGCAAAAAAATCAACAGGTATTGACCCTGTAAATTTTATAAAAAAAATTCAACAATTGGGAGCAGGAGAAATTGTCATAAATTCGATTGATGATGATGGAATGATGCATGGATATAACTTTAATTTAATCGAAAAGTTGATTAATCATATAAGAATTCCATTAACTGTTTTAGGTGGTGCAGGAAATTTAAATGATATTGGAGACGCTATAAATAAATTTGGAACAATTGGAATATCAGCTGGAAGTCTTTTTGTTTTCAAGGGGAAATATAAAGCTGTTTTAATAAATTATCCAACTAGGGATGAAAAAGATAAATTAATTAATTATGAAAAATAAAAAATTATTAATTACTGGAGGAACTGGATCTTTTGGTAACGCTTTTCTTACAAAATATTTAGAATCAAATTACTTTTCTGAGATTAGAATTTTTAGCAGAGATGAAAAAAAACAAGATGATCTTAGAAAAAAACTTAATAGTTCTAAGGTTAAATTTTTTATAGGAGATGTAAGAGATAAAAATTCATTATTAGATCCAATTAGTGGGGTTGATTATATTTTTCATTCTGCCGCTTTGAAGCAAGTGCCTTCGTGTGAATTTTTTCCAATTGAGGCCGTTAAAACAAACATTTTAGGGACCGAAAATGTACTGAATTGTGCTCAAAAATTTAAAGTTAAAAAAGTGGTTGTTTTAAGCACAGACAAAGCAGCTTATCCAATAAATGCAATGGGAATGTCTAAGGCATTGATGGAAAAGGTTATGGTTGCAAAATCTAGAAATCTTGTTGATTCATCATCAATCTTCTGCGGAACTAGATATGGAAATGTTATGGCATCTAGAGGAT